>FWWM01000905.1_pt1 | contig 95088 bp, 72 predicted proteins | sample 2228351 | NCBI WGS metagenome assembly FWWM01 (sample SAMEA103939774, study PRJEB20133) | metagenome | reverse complement strand
GGGCATCCGGGCCTGGATGGCTCCTCAAGACCAACCACACGAGAAATTTGTATTCCCTGAGGAGGTATTACCTCGCGGTAATGCTCTGTAATTAACAGCTGCTTTTCATAATTTCTCAAAGGGCCTCGAAATTCACTCGGGGCCTTATTTATTTTTGCTTAACTGCAGTCTGAAATCACCAGACTCTAAAAACTTTCATTCTTGTTAATTTAGAGGTAGGAACCAACGAGAGATAGCAATATTATGAACAGAACACTCGTAATTACCTTTTTGTGGATTTTTTTATTATTATTTATCCTATCCCCCTTTGCTTCTCTTGCCAGTTTAATGTTGCTGTTGTTGGTGGCGGGATTTGTATTTTTAGGTGCAAACTTGCTGCAAGCGATTTTGGGAAACAAACCCAAAACTCCGTAATTTCAAGCTGGAGGTGAAAACCGCAGAGAAAGGTTTGAAGGTGGTATTTTCATTTTTAGAATCTTCTTAGCATACAGACAAGATTTGAATGGCGATCGGGAAAACCAGAACTTAAAACTTAAAAATAAAACCGGACGACTGTAGCCTCCGGTTTCGTTGCGATTTTAAACACCTGCAATTTAATTCTTCGAAAACTGCTAAAGAAGGGACTTCTTACGCTCGTCTCAATTAATCGATCCTTGTCCAAAAAACTTTGGAGGGTTGGCGAGGGTATATACTTGTGTTTCCTTGGCGATCGCTTGACGCAGGTGTAAAGGAAGGTTCAGCATACCCAAAAGAGTGACTCCATCCAGCATCCGAAATCCACCGCTTGTTTTTTCTTGCAAAAGCCGGTCTATTTTTTCTGGGTCGGGTCGGGTATCAATTTGCTGTTGGGAAGCTAGGATAAAACCCCAGGGTCTACCGTAGGTACAGGTAGAGCTACTGTAGGACTGCACGTTAGGAAAAACTGTACTCAAGGTCTTGACCAAGCGAGCGTGGAGAACTAATTCTCCTGGCGATACAGGTCCAGCTTGAACTACAAAAAAACCTTGCTCTGACAACACCCTGCGGACTTTCTCAAAATACTCTTTCGTAAATAGCTGAAAAGATGGTCCGGACTCGATCGGATCGGAAAGGTCAGAGATAATCACGTCCCATTTTTCATCGCTAGTATCCAAAAAGTTAAGCGCATCTGCAATAATTACCTGCAAGCGCGGATTGGCAAAGGCATTTTGATGCATTTCGCCTAGGTGTTGCTTGCAAGCTTCTACCACCTCGCTATCGATGTCGATCATCACTACCTTTTCTACAGTTTGCCATCGTAGGACTTCTCTGGCTGTAGCTCCTTCGCCACCACCGAGAATTAGTACCTGGCGCGGTGCGCCGTGGAAAATCATCGCCGGGTGAACTAATGGCTCGTGGTACAAAAATTCATCACCGGTACAGGATTGCCATTTTCCGTCTAGAATCAGGGCTTTACCGTAAGTTCCGGTTTCGACAATGTACATTTCCTGATATGCGGTTTTCTTATAAACGAGTATTTCTGTGATTCCATGAGCATAAATATCCCAAGGAGTGATATACTCGTTTATCCACAAATCCGCACCCACATCGCTACCTGGCATAGAATTACTCTCTTTAGTATCTCAAAAACTGCAAATAAATCGTTTTGTTGGTAATTTTTGAGCTTGACAGGCTACATTGCTATTCCCATTTTGGTCTGGTAAAGGAATGTCTACAAGCACGAACCTGCCTTGACCTGTTTGGAGATCAAGGCAAGCAGCTATTATGAGTGCATTCCCACAACCCAGGCAGTTGCTAGGAAAGCTTAACCCTATCAACCTACCAAAAAATCATGTGTTGATCAGCAAAGCTTCTTCCAACTGTTTTATGGTTGGTTGAACAGTTGGTGAGAATTTACCTCGAGGAAGGGTCATGAGTACATGCTTGCTAGCTTGGAAAGCCTTGATAAGGTATTCACAAGCTTTTTCCGGTTTTGCATGTTCGCCGCATGTAAACACATCCACTGCTATGTAACCTATTTCTGGCCAAGTATGAATCGAGATATGAGACTCGGCTAACAGTGCCAGTGCAGTTACTCCGTAGGGTTCAAACTGATAGGATATCTCTTTTAGTAGAGTAGACTTTGCTGTTTTAGCAGCTGTTTGTAAAGCCTCTCTAATGAACCCAACATCATTGAGTAAACTTGTTGGACAGTTATAAAGTTCAAGAATGCAGTGTTTGCCAACCGGAACCGAAGAAAATTCTTCGGGAGGGTAAGATTGCTTTTCCAATTCTTTCACCTTTACATCAACTACAGAAAAATCAACCCCCAGAATTAGTTGGGCTACTTCGCACTGGAAGTAAGCCGCGAGAAATTAGAATTTTTATGCTTTTCGCACAGACTTCTAATTATCACACAAATAAAGCGATTTTAATGAGTGTGATCGATAAAGAATTGGTGTTCAATCTTTCACTATTTTGACATGCTATGTTAAAAATTCTTCCGCGTCCACTCGTTGGTAATTTGAAAAATATATCTACAGTGTGGAAGTTGGCTGTGGTGTTGGTGCGGGTTTGGCTGTAGGTGCAACAGAAGGCGTAGGAGTGTCGCTGGAAGTAGGCGTAGGGGAGAGCGCGGGAGTAGGATTTACCACTTTCAAGGTCAGGCGGTATTCTAATGGCACCGATGCTCGCGATACTAAAACAAATTCATAAAATCCGCTTTCTGGTAGTTTTTCTGACACAAAGCGTTTTTGAGAATCTTCTAAAAATCGGTATTTGCCGCTAGGAGAATAAATAGACCATAAAATTTTAGGATTGGCTTCTAGTTCTGCTTCCATCAGTTGCTCTTGGCTAAGTTTGGCAATAAAAACTTTGCCGTCAGAACCTGCAAGGGTACCATTGATTGTTTTACTGACCGCACCGGGATCGAAGACGATTTTTTCCAGTGCACTTTTAGCAAGAATGGCGTTGAGCTTATCAGCTGCAAAAGCATGCCATACTTGTCCGATTGGTTGGTTGAGAAAATTTTTACCCTCTTGTTCTGGGAATTGCTGGAAAAAAGCCGCATCTGCTAAATCGTACAAAGCACGACTGGAGACGTTGAGGTTATTGACGTCGACTTTCCAGCGATCGCGATCGGCGCTGCTGTAAGTTCCCAGACGCTGACGTGCTTGGGAACTAAGCTTGCTTAGTTTTTGTAGGACTCGGGCAGCTATATTATCCCATTGTTGCCGTAATTGGGCATCGGCGGCATCCTCTGTGAGGCTGCGTTTTTGGAGACTGGGATTTTGCTCCCAAAAAATTTGATCTACCAAGCTAACATAAAAGTTTTCATCTATTCCCAAGCGTTGGCGGCGTTCTTGTAATTTTTGTTTGCGCGCTTGTTCTTCTGGTGAATATTTGCTCGAAGGTTGGATGGGTTGTTTGCTGGAACTAGAGGTGGGTGTTGGTAGCGGTGTGGGAGGATTTATATCTTTTTCTGGAGATGAAATTAAATTGCTTGCTCCCCACAAACTTACGCCAGAAGCACTTGTAAACAGTAACAGCACGAGAATAATTTTTCCTGGTGTCCACCAAGGTTTGGAGGAGGAAATCCCAGATGTAGAAACTAAAGGAGCGACATTGTGGGTAGGAGCTGTAGCTTCTTGTGTTTCTGGAACAGTAGCAGGAGCAGGACGTTGGGTTGCAGGATAGTCACCAGCAGCAAAAGTAAGTGCTTGCAAAACTTGACGAGCACTTTGGTAGCGTTCTGTTGGAGATGGAGACAACATTTTATCCAGTACTAACCCGAAAGCAGGACTGAGAGTAATTTCTCGTCGCCAGCGCCAAGTTAGGGTATTGCTGTCAATTAGTTCCGATGGTTGTTTACCTGTAAGTAAAACTAATGCTGTCGCTGCTAAAGCGTACAGGTCGCTGTGAGGTTCTACTAATCCCCTTTGCATTTGTTCTGGGGGAGCATATCCAAATTTACCTAGTATGGTGGGTGGTGGTGTGGCAGGGTTGGCAGCATTTTGATAGTATTGGTAGGCAACGGTAGCTGCTACTTGCTTGACGCCACCAAAATCAATTAATACTGGTAGCTGGTCAATTTGACGCAAAATTAAGTTATCTGGAGAAATATCTCGATGTATTACTCCTAACGAGTGAATGTATTCCAGTACAGGTAAAACTTGTTGCAGCAGCTGGCGTACTTCTGCTTCTGTAAAGCGCAAACCTTGTTTGAGACGAGTCTCTAATAAAGAACGATAAGTTTGTCCTTCGACATAATCTTGTACCAAGAATAAGTATTCTTTATCATTAAAACGACTGCGGAACAATTCGCGAAAACGGGGAATTTGGGGATGCTGTAATTTGTAGAGAACAGTTGCTTCTCGTTCGAAGAGTTCTTTTGCTTTTTGCAACACGTAAGCTGTTTGAACTTGGGGAGAGAATTCTTTCAGAACGCACAGTTCTCGAAAGCGGTTGACATCTTCAGCTAAATAAGTGCGTCCGAATCCTCCTTGTCCGAGCTGACGTACAATTAAATAGCGATCGCCTAAAATTAGTCCTGGCTGAATTCCTTGACTGACGGCAGCTATATCAAGTTTTTCACCACAATAAACACAAAAGCGACTACCAAAAGGATTTTCATGTCCTCGGGAACAATAAACCGAATTCATAGTGATATCAATAAATTATTACTAATAATTAACGACCAATTGCTACTAATCACGGGCCGTCAACCATTAATTAGCAGATTCTAGTTTACTAACTCGTTCGGCTGCGATCGCATACCAAATTTGACCAAAAGTTTTTGGATCGGGTTTTTCATTCCCGCGCCGCTGTTTGGGAAATAATCGGTCGAATTCTCGATTAGTTTGGGTATTGAGCTGTTCTATTGTATAGTTCCCAAATTCTCCTGCTGCAGCTCGCCTTTTCCAAATTTCGTAATCTCTGTCGCTGTAGCTTCCCAGTCTTTGACGTACGGCTGTACTGAGACGGGCTTGTTGTATTTTATTTAACAAATCTTCCGCAATACTGAACCATTCCTGGCGCAAAGCTGTATCCTGGGAATCAGAAGAGAGAGAACGTCCGTTAAGTTCGGGGTGTCTGGCGTAAAAAATTTTATCTACTGTCTGAATAAAAAAACCTTCCGGTATTTGCAGTTGTTGGCGGCGAGCAAGAATTCGATCGCCAGGGTTGGGAGAATTAGAACCACCAGGTAATTTTGGCAATGAAATACTGGGAATAGAAATTGAGGATACACCCTGGATCAGTGCATTGACAAGAGTCCAAGAACCGACAAAAGTTAAGGCCACGACAGTCGTTCCTAGCAAACTAATGGCAAAAGGACGCAACCAAGCAGGTAAGGGAAGATTTTGGGCGATCGCTTTTGTTTGATTGTGGAATTTACTAGCAATAGTTCGGATGCGATTTCTCCCCGGTGCAACTACCATCGTTCGCATTTTGGTGATGTGGGGGTTGGAGGTCATCTGAGCACAAACAGAAGCATTCAAATCCTTTAAAACTTGTTCTGCAGTTTGATAGCGATCGCTTGGTTTATAGGCGAGCATTTTTTTTAGGATTGCTTCCAAACAAGCGCTAGCTTTGATTTCCTGTCCCCAACGCCAACTTCCTTGATAGGAGTCGTACAGCTGTTGTGGTTCCTTACCTGTGAGCAATACAAGCGCCGTTACAGCTAAAGAGTACAGATCGCTGCTGGGGAAAGCTTGTCCCTGACGCAGTTGCTCTTCTGGAGCATAACCTTTTTTACCCAATAAAGTGACAATTCCACCTAATTTCGTTGCCCAAAAACCTGCAGAAGCTGGTAGTTGCTTAACACCGCCAAAATCAATAAGTACTGGTAAATTATCGGCATATCGCCAGATTATATTATCAGGAGAGATGTCGCGGTGAACTACGTTTTGAGAATGGATATAAGACAAAACAGGTAAAATTTTTTGCAGCAGTGCTATTACCTCTTGCTCGCTAAAGCTTTGTCCTTGGGAAAGGCGTCGTTCTAGCAATTCGAAATAGTTGTCACCTTCCACATAATCTTGCACCAAAAAGAAAAAATCTTTAATACCGATTTTGGCTTGCAGTGAAGCGTGAAAGCGGGGAATTTGGGGATGCTGGAGTTTTTTGAGGACACTTGCTTCTCGCTCAAACAACTCTTTTGCTTTTTTTAAATCCTGCTGTTGTTCTACCTGGGGTGCAAATTCCTTCAGCACGCATTTTTGATGGGATTGCTTGATATCTTCTACTAAATAAGTGCGTCCAAAACCTCCTTGTCCCAACAGTCTGATGATGCGATAGCGCTGAGCAATTATTTCTCCTTGATGAACGGGTAAAGGTTCACCACACTGGTGACAAAAGCGATTGCTCCCTGGATTGGCGTGTTTTTTACTGCAATAGACTTGCATGGTGCTGAAGGAAACACAAAGGATTTTTTAAATAGCTACAATTTTGTCGGCCGTAATTACAGAAATTTAACTTTATTCTTTCACAACAACAGGCTGGGAGAACTGATAATTAAGGATGGGAAGAAAGCTTAGTCTTCCGTATTCAATGCCAGTTTTTGCACTCCCAAGTTTATGAAGTTTGAATCGCAGCGACAGCGTGCAATTAATGCATTTACAGCTTTTTTAAACACCTCCTTAGACCAGCTACTGCAACAACATCTGCAAACTCCAGCAGAATCAGCAGTTTTGTCATTATTTCGCGATGTTGTTACTAGTGTACCTGCATACAAAAATTTTGTAGCAGAACATGCGATCGCTTTTGATGCGATCCAAACGTTTGAAGATTTTCAGACATTACCGTTGCTTACTAAGGAAAATTACTTACTGCGTTACCCACTAGCAAGTTTGTGTCGTTACGGACAATTGGAAAGGTGTGACACGATCGCTGTTTCTTCTGGTTCCACGGGAAAACCAACATTTTGGCCGCGTTTTTTTACAGATGAATTGCACATTACGACACGCTTCGAGCAGATATTTTACGATAGCTTTGCTGCCGATACCAGACGCACCCTCGCTGTTATTTGCTTCGCCTTGGGAACTTGGGTGGGAGGAATATTCACCACAAACTGCTGTCGCTATCTTGCAAGCAAAGGTTATCCGGTAACCGTTATCACTCCAGGTAACAACAAACAAGAAATTCTTCGTGTAGTAGGGGAACTCGGTACAGCTTTTGACCAAGTTGTCTTGCTAGGATATCCCCCGTTTCTTAAAGATGTAATTGATACAGGTATTGCAGCAGGCATAGAGTGGCAGCGGTATCAAATTAAACTGGTCACTGCGGGAGAAGTTTTTAGCGAAGAGTGGCGAACTCTTGTTGGCGAAAGAGTTGGTTTCCAACATCCTTGTTTTGACTGTGCGTCTCTCTACGGTACGGCAGATGCTGGCGTGTTGGGAAATGAAACCCCCTTAAGTATCTGCATTCGCCGTTTTTTAGCAGCCCATCCAGATGCAGCACGGACTTTATTCGGAGCATCCCGTTTACCCACCCTCCTGCAATACGATCCTGCGAACCGCTTTTTTGAAGTTAAAGAAAACACATTGATATTTTCTGGAGATAATGGTATCCCCCTAGTACGCTATAACATTTTAGATACTGGCGGAATAATTTCCTACGATGCCATGCTGCAATTTTTAGCACAATGGGGTTTCGATCCCCTCGCGGAATTACGCAGCTACGGTAACAGAGGAATTCGCCAACTACCCTTTGTTTTCGTTTTCGGACGCTCTCATTTTACAGTTTCTTATTTTGGTGCCAATATCTATCCAGAAAATATCAGCGTTGGATTAGAACAACCTGAAATTAGAGATTGGGTGACCGGAAAGTTCGTAATGCAAGTCAAAGAAGATGCAGATCGAAACAAATATTTATCTATAGTTGTAGAATTAGCACCGAAACAAGAAGCCAGCGAAGACAAAAGACAAGCCATAGCATCTTCAATACTCAGTCAATTGTTACGTCTTAACAGCGAATTTGCTCACTACGTTCCCTCTCAATACCAAACGCCATTAGTATTTTTAGCTCCCACTGGCGATCCGGAGTATTTTCCCGTCGGGGTAAAACACCGCTATACACGTCAGTAAGTAGGAATTGTTAAATTTACTGTTGAATACATAGAGTAAAACCGCAAGTACCACTCAATACATGTTACTTTTAGTTGTCACCACCGCTGGCGGGTACTTTTGCAACGCCTGCTTCAAATATTGTCCGGTGTAAGACTGAGGATTTTCTGCTACCTCTTCTGGCGTACCTACGGCGATTACTTCTCCACCTTTGTCGCCACCTTCTGGTCCTAAATCTATTACCCAGTCAGCACAGCGAATCACATCTAAATTGTGTTCGATTACCAAAATAGAATTGCCTTTATCTACCAATCTTTGCAGTACATCTAGCAATTTATGAACATCATAAAAAGATAAACCTGTTGTGGGTTCATCAATTAAATAAAGAGTTTTTCCTGTGGCGCGGCGGGATAATTCTGTGGCTAGCTTTACTCGCTGTGCTTCTCCACCAGATAGGGTGGTTGCGGGTTGTCCCAAGTGAATGTAACCCAACCCAACATCTACTAAAGTTTGCAAGCGAGTAACGGCTTTGGGAATATTTTGGAAGAATTCCAAAGCTTCCTCAACAGTCATGTTGAGAACATCAGCGATCGATTTACCTTTATATTTCACCTGCAAAGTTTCGCGGTTATATCTTGCACCTTTACAAACTTCGCACTGTACGTAAACGTCGGGGAGAAAATTCATTTCAATAACATTTACTCCTTGTCCGCCACAGGCCTCGCAGCGTCCACCTTTGACGTTGAAAGAAAATTGTCCTGGTTTGTAACCCCTAGCTTTTGCTTCAATGGTTGTAGAAAATACATCACGAATAACGTCGAAAACACCTGTGTAGGTTGCTGGGTTTGAGCGGGGTGTCCTACCGATGGGGGATTGATCGATGACAATTGCTTTATCAATGGCATTTAGTCCCTTAATTCCATCTATTTCTTTTGGAAAAGGAACCTTTTTGAAAAGGTGGTGTTGCAGTGCTGGGTACAGTAATTCATTAATGAGGGTCGATTTACCGGAACCAGAAACACCGGTGACAGCGACAAGTTTGCCTAGGGGTATTTCTACATCTATATTCTTTAAATTATTGCGATGGGCATTTTTAATAATTAAACTCAAGCCATTTCCTTCTCTTCTGCGTGCGGGAGTTGGAATGACACGTTTTCCGGATAGGTATGCACCTGTTAGGGATGCTTCTGCTTCTAGTAAAGCTTGCAAATCTCCTTGAGCGATGATATTTCCGCCGTGAATACCTGCACCGGGGCCAATATCAACTATGTGATCGGCAGCGCGAATGGTTTCTTCATCGTGCTCGACTACAATTAGGGTATTGCCGAGATCGCGCAGTTTAATTAAAGTTTGAAGCAAGCGTCCGTTATCTCGTTGGTGCAATCCAATGCTTGGTTCGTCTAAAACGTAGAGAACTCCAGTCAAACCAGAGCCAATTTGAGTTGCGAGGCGAATGCGCTGCGCTTCACCGCCCGAGAGCGTCATCGCCGGACGATCTAGGGTCAAATAGTCTAATCCTACATCTAATAAAAATTGCAGTCTTGTTTTGATCTCTTTTATGACTAAATCAGCAATTTGATAAGCGCGAGCGCTTAACTTTAAATTATCGATTCTTGCGCGGCATTCGGCGATGGATACTCCTGTTAAATCTAAAATTCGGTACTGTCCCAATCGTACCGCCAAGGCTTCTGGTTTTAATCTTTTTCCATCGCATACCGGACAGGGTTGGTCGATCAAGTACTGCTCTAACTTTTGCTTGATGAGCTCTGAACCACCCTCGTATTGCCTTTGTAAAATTGGGATTACTCCTTGAAACTGTCTTTGTGCTCTTTGGGCGTTTGCATTTGCTTCCTGTTGTTCTCCGTGCAAAATCAGTTGTTGCTGTTTTGTTGTTAGCTGATTCCAAGGTGTCTGCAATTCAAATCCATAAGCTTGTCCCAAATTGTAAAGTAATTCTAAATAATAAGAATTTTCCTTTTCTGACCAAGGCGCGATCGCTGCATATACGGGTGCTTGAGGATCGGGTATTATCAGTTCTACTGAAAATCTTCTCAAAGATCCGATTCCGTGACAGTGGGGACAAGCACCATAGGGAGAATTAAACGAGAACAATCGCGGCGATAATTCTTCCATCACCGCACCGTGTTCCGGACAAGCAAAATTTTCAGAAAATATTAATTCTTGTTCTTGAGCAGTTGGTTGGTTGCTGTCTGAGGTTGGTGTCAATGAAACTACTGCTATTCCTTCTGATAACTGCAAGCAAGTGGTGAGGGAATCAAACAAGCGTTCTTGAATTCCGTCTTTTTTCACCAGACGGTCCACAATTACTTCTATCGTGTGGTTAACATTTTTATCTAATTCAATTGCGTCTGATAATTCCCGTACCTCTCCATCGATGCGGACGCGGACAAAGCCACTAGCAGCGAGACTGGATAATAGTTTTTTATGGGTTCCTTTTTTGCCTCTCACCACGGGTGCGAGAATTTGAAAGCGGGTACGATCGCCAAGTTCCATAATGCGATCGACCATTTCATCGATGGTTTGTGGAGAAATACAGCGATCGCAAATGGGACAGTGGGGTTCGCCTGCTCGTCCGAACAGCAAGCGCAGATAGTCGTAAATTTCCGTTACTGTTCCTACCGTAGAACGGGGATTGTGGGAAGTCGACTTTTGGTCAATGGAAATTGCTGGACTCAACCCTTCTATTGAGTCTACATCTGGTTTGTCCATTTGACCTAAAAATTGCCGTGCGTAAGCACTGAGAGATTCGACATAGCGGCGCTGTCCCTCAGCAAAGATAGTATCAAAAGCTAAAGAGGACTTGCCAGAGCCAGAAACACCCGTGAACACAATCAGGCGATCGCGCGGTAAATCTAAGTTAATGTTTTTGAGGTTATGCTGTCTTGCTCCCCGAATGCGGATTGTATTTTGGTTGTTGTGATGGCAAGAGGAAAAATGGCCATTTCTAGATGCAGCTAACTTAGTTTCTGACATATTGGCAAGCTTATTCGTGTAAGGCAGCGCGCCACAGTCCTTAATCATACTATTCTTGTTCTGGTAGAACAACAGTACTGTTATAGGTGTTAATTGCACAGCCAAGATTAGGTTTAGGGAAGCGATCGCTTTTGGTGGCAATTTTTGTCCGAGTTCGCTCTGATTTCCTGATTCCGGGCGATCGTTTCCACAACCTCACTATAAAGATTTTCAAATTTTAGTAAATCTTGATAGTAGTAAAATTACTGAAATAACTGCTGCGTTATTCTGATAAAAAAATCACATCGATAAGGATGAATTTATGGGAATAGCAGTGGTAGTAATAACTCTGTTAACTTTATTTGTTAGTATAGCTTCACCTGGAAACATAAGCAAACCGACGCCAAAAAAACAAAGTACGCAAACAACTGCCATATCCGTTCCCGAACCCATGACTGTTGCTGGTACAGTAGTTGCTGGTGCGATCGGTTTGTCTGTGAAACTCAAACAAAAATCCCGGCAATAGACCGCTGAAAAACAAGTACAGACCAAAGATACGCCAGGACTGTCAATAGCCAGGTGTATCTTGTTTTTCTTTCCAAGATTTTTTACAAACTTGCCAACCACTTTAAAATTTCAGCATTAACCACCTGCGGTACTTCGTCGTGGGGACAATGTCCAGCATTGGGAATAGGAACAATTTTGAGATTTCTGGGATTTTCTTTTGCTTGATAAGCATCTTCGTAAATCTTTACTCCTGCAATAGGTGTCCAAGGATCGTCAGCACCCCAAATGATCAATAAGGGACACCGAACTTTAGGTAATATTTCCGCAGGAGTAGGACCGGGAGGTGCTGTGAGAATAGATGCGAACACTTTTTGTGCTCCCGGATCGCACGAAGGAGTATAAAGCATATCTACCAATTCATCTGTTACAGCTTGACGATGACGATAAATTTGATAAAGAGTGCGGCGAATCTGATGCTTTTGGCGAATGCGGTTAAATATAAAAGTCCCGGTGAGGGGATGATTGACTAGCTTGTTAAAAGCTTTCATTACCAATCGCAGCGACAAGTTCAATTCGTGGGGGCGATGACTTAATCCTCCCGCGGGGTTAATCAACACTGCACCGGCAGCAATTTCTGGATAGTCTGCTGCTACAATCAAGCTTAAAAGGGCGCCAATAGAGTTACCTATAAATATTGCAGGTTCACATATGTGTTCTGAAAAGAAATCTTTCAGCAATTCTACCCATACGTGTACGGTGTAATCAATGGGTGCCTTCTCAGAACCACCAAAACCTAAAAGGTCGAGAGCAAATACGCGATAGCCAGCATCAGCTAAGACAGGGATATTTTTTCGCCAGTGTCCGATACAAGCACCAAAACCATGTACTAAAACCAAAGGTTTTCCTGTACCGGCGACGGCGTACTGAATTTTATAGCCTCGCCAAGTCCAAAAAAGTTTTGCAAATTTATCGGGTGTTGGTAACTGTTGGTTAGTTGCAGTCATTATTAAGTTTAGTAAAGAACTTATTTACATGGTAAACGGATACAACGAGCGATCGCTGCGAATGCTCTCAAAAAGAATGTTTAAGTATATTTTTTTACTTAAAACTAGTTATAAATATGGAATACATTTCCATAAATTTGAAGTTATTAATAGAGATTAAGCTTTTGCTAAGTATTAAAAATTATGTTATTAGCATCCGTACAACGGGATTAATTAAGTAGGAGTGAATCCAAACCTGTTTAATTTTTAGCCAGGGGAAAATTGTGAGATGAAATACAAAAATCCCAGAAACTTTGCCTGTCTAAGTCAAGTAGTTTTGACTGCTGTTTGCGTGACAGTAATGTCGCCAATCACTTGTGCGTTAGCAGAACATAAACTCACCAATCATCCAAGTCAACTACTAGCGGATAATGAAAACAACGATACACAAGCAGCAGTAGCAGTATTGCCAGAGTCGGTCAAAAATGCCATTTGGCAAGATATTTCTCAGCGCACAAATTTAGAAACTTCTGCATTGCGCATTGTGAAAGCAGAAAGAGTTACTTGGCCAAATGGCTGTTTGGGTTTAAAAGGAAATGAGATTTGCTCTGCAGCTTTAGTACCTGGTTGGCAAGTTGTAGTTGCTTCTCAAAGCCAAATGTGGGTATATCGCACCGATAGCGATGGAATGCTAGCCAAGTTGGATGAACAATCAACCCAAATAGTCAACGCAACCATGGCAAAAGTACAATCTGCAACTCGGCTAAGTAGCAGTCGCACGGTGATGCAGCGCCAAACTATGGCCGTACAGCAACGCAGTACCTACAGAAGAAGTGCTGTTGGTGCTGCAAGGATAGAGCGGACGACCCAGATAAGTGCGGCTGATAGTATGGTAGCGATCGGTAAAAAACCTGGTTTTACCCTTGCTATCTTGCAACCATCCGGTGGCATTTCAGAAGTAATTACTCGTATTTCTGTGAAGGCGAAGCGTGGCCATGGCTATCTCAAAGAAAGGTTTTTGGGAGATTACAAATACAAGATCAAACACAAAGCAAAATTTATCAAAGGCTTAAAAGCGGGCGATCGCGTTGTTGTGCGCTTGTACGATTTGCAAAACCGCTTTATTGGTTACAGTGAATTTGAATGCATGTCGGGAAATACAACAGTCAACTTAATTTTGCCGGCAAATGCTGCAGAATATAAAGTCGTTCGCACAGTTTATGGTCTTGATACCAATTTGGATGGCCGTATTGACTCGGGTGCTACTACCTACGACTACTTTACTCAAGTTAACGGTCAGCGCGTTACCTTCCTTTCGAGCAGTGTTCTTCGAGAAGTCAAACTCAGTCAATTTCAAGTGCAAGGTTTACCAGCAGTAGCTGCAAGCAGCGTTTATCCTACCTCCTTTAGTAAAGGAGAGTTTTCCACAATCGGTCGGTCTATCAGCATTAGCAGCGCCGATCTTGCACCAGCTTTGCAAGCTAGTCCCGGTAGTTTGGTATCAATAACCGAAATTAACGATGACGATAGCTCTACCTACGATGTCGGTCAACTAATGATGGATTATCGAGAAGTAGGTGTAGCTCGGGATATCAGGGTGAAATTTTCCGACGTGTATGACAATCACTGGGCCAAAGATTTTATTGCTGAATTGGCAGCATTGCAAATTATTGAAGGTTTTCCCGATGGAACTTTCCGTCCAGACGAGCAACTAACTCGCGCTCAATTTGCGGCTATGATCGCCCAGGCCTTTAAGAAAATAAAAGTACGTCCGGCGGTGGCATTTAGGGACGTTTCTACAGCTTTTTGGGCTTACAATGCCATTCAACAGGCTTATCAAATGGGCTTTTTCAAAACTTTTGGCAATGAGTTTCGTCCCAACGCCAGCATGTCTCGCTTGGAAGTATTACTCGGCTTTGCTGAGGGACTAAATTACAATGTTAGTGGTTCCCCAGAGACGATTTTAGCAGCGTATACCGATGCCGGGATGATTCGCAACGATGTCCGCAATGCGATCGCTGCGCTCACAGAACGAGGAATCGTTGTCAACTATCCCGATGTGGAAACACTCAATCCGGAAAAAGTCGCAACTAGAGCTGAAGTTTGTGCTTTATTGTATAAAGCCTTGGTCAGTACAGGCGAAGTTCCGGATATCTTCTCCCAGTATGCTGTCAGACAAACGCAACAAGCACAGTTTCATCAAAGCTCGCAAATGGAAGAGTCTAATTCTACACAAGTAGAAAGGGCGAGGATTCGTCGCCATTGTAACCAAGGCATCGGTAACGGTGCAGAAGGTTGCGATCCTGGTAATTCTCATCCCCACGGCGGTAGTAACGATGAAGGAGGACGTACCCCGGGCGGTAAAAGATAACATTTAAATTCAATTTCAACTACTTTCCTTTACCAGGGTGGGTCATTCCACCCTGAGTTCGAGCAACTATGTTCAAACACCACATTAATACATCTGCAAATTTCCAAACAGAAGTTTTACATTAATTATGTTTGCCTGCTTTGAGCTTCAAAATGGACTTACCGCTGGTTTATCATCCAGATTACACCGTTTCCTTGCCCCAAGGGCATCGCTTTCCCATGCCCAAATTTCGAAAACTCTACGAACTGCTGTTAGCTGAGGAAGTCGCCTGTTCTCATCAATTTCATACTCCTCAACCTCCACAACCAGAGTTAATAGAGTTAGTTCACACTCCCCAGTACGTGCAAGCATATTGCCAAGGAACCCTCGACCCGAAAGCTCAGCGGCGGATTGGTTTACCTTGGAGTCCGGCGTTAGTAAAGCGCACCTGTGTAGCAGTGGGTGGTACGATACTCACAGCCCAACTAGCACTCAATTACGGCTTAGCTTGCAACACAGCTGGCGGTACGCATCATGCTTTTCCCAATTATGGTTCTGGTTTTTGTATTTTCAACGATATCGCTATTGCCTGTCGTGTCTTGCAAAAACTCGGATTAGTTGAAAAAATTCTCATAGTAGATTTGGATGTTCATCAAGGGGACGGTACTGCTTTTATTTTCCAAGGTGACAGCAGTGTTTTTACCTTTTCTATGCACTGCGAAGTAAATTTTCCCAGTACCAAACAACAAAGTGATTTGGATGTTCCTCTTCCTGTGGGGGTGGAAGATGATGCCTATTTACGAATTTTGGCAAATTACCTCCCAGATTTGTTAGCTGCTGTCAAGCCAGATTTAGTTTTCTACGACGCAGGTGTCGATCCTCACATCAGCGATCGCCTGGGAAAATTAGCTCTTACCGATACTGGCATTTATCGACGGGAAATGCAAGTTCTCAGTACCTGCGTAGCAGCTGGCTTTCCTGTAGCTTGCGTTATTGGTGGTGGTTATGCTGATGACCTTGATGCCCTAGTTTACCGTCACTCTCTTCTCCACCGAGCCGCCAGCGAAATTTATCAACAGTTTCGATTGTGAAGCAGAAAGTCGTCTCCTTCGATACAATTTAGAAATGAGGAGAGCCAAGGAGAAATTAACAAAGTGCTGTTGAAAGGTTTTGAGATAGAAATGTACACTGGCACGCCTAACGGTGATATCGTTGGTCTCTCCGACAAAATTACTGCGTCTTTAGATGGGTACGTGCGGGAACCAGATAGCAGAAACGTGGAATACACAACCCCACCCATAAGCAGCTACGAACAGTTGTTGTGTGCCTTGTTGCGTCCCCGTTTGAAATTACGGGAATATCTCAAACATTTAGGCAATTATACCTTGATTCCAGGCAGTACTTTGTCTTTGGGAGGAAGCGATCGCTTTTTTCGCTCCGATCCTACAAATCCCTATCATGACTTTATAGAGCAAACCTACGGCACTAGGGTAGTGACTGCTAGCGTTCATATTAATGTTGGCATCAGCGATCCGGAATTATTAATGCGGGCCTGCAGGTTGGTAAGAGTAGAAGCACCTTTATTTCTAGCTTTGAGCGCCTCTTCCCCTTTTTTGGATGGAAAAGCAACCGGCTATCATTCTACCCGCTGGCGCATTTTCCCCCACACGCCTGCTAGCGTTCCCTTATTTGTTAGCCACGCTCATCATATTGAGTGGATGGAACAACAACTAGCAGCAGGAACAATGCAAAACGTGCGTCATTTGTGGAGTTCTGTGCGACCAAACGGCGATCGCCGTCCCTACGACCTCAATCGCCTGGAATTGCGAATTTGCGATTTAGTCACAGATCCTGTAGCTTTGTTAGCAATTACCGCCTTGCTGGAAGCGCGTCTTTTGCAATTAATAGAAAATCCCGAACTCGATCCGTTAACTCAAGGTACTTTCTGTGCAGAGGAACTCATCGAGCTAACCACAGCTAACGAGATTGCAGCCGCTACCTCGAGTCTTGATTCCCAATTAATCCACTGGCAAGATGGCAGAAACATCCTGGCCCGAAACTGGATAGACGAGCTGTATCAGCAAGTTTGGCCGCTAGCTAAGCGCTACGGTTTTAGCTGCTTTCTTTCCCCTCTGCAAAAAATTCTCTACGAAGGCAATGAAGCTCAACAATGGCTGCAATTACATGCAGTTGGTTTCAGCGTCCGCGATACCATTATTCAAGCTATTAATGCTGCTCAAAAGCGAGAAGTAGAACTAGAAGAAAAGTTATGCTCTTCTTTGGTAGCATAGCGCATTCTAGCTATTATAACTTGCTTTGTCAAGCCGAAAGTATTTTTACTCTCTCTCTTGCGGGAGAACATATTCCAATTTGTTTTAAATTTCTAATCGATTGTGATAATTTAGTAGTTATTAAAAAAACCTATAGCAACCTCCTGACTGGGAGAAAAAGTTGAAACAATTTATACATTAATTGTAAAGAGACGGTAAAGCGGCTGCAAATGCCTCGAGTAGTTCTAATTCATCCCCAAATACCTCCAAATACAGGTAATATTGCTCGTACCTGCGCGGCCACAGGTACGGAATTACATTTGGTGGGTCCGCTAGGATTTGAAATCAGCGATCGCTATCTTAAAAGAGCTGGCTTGGATTACTGGCCTTATGTAAAGCTGCACTATCACCAGAATTTAGAAGCTTTTAAAACCATGCATCAGCAACGCGGAGGAAGATGGCTGGGATTTAGTGTCAACGGCAGTTTAACTATACAAACTTCGAATTCCAAGACAGTGACTGGTTGTTATTTGGTAGCGAAACCACGGGTTTGCCCTCAGCCGTTCTGTCTGCTTGCGATGCTACCCTTTATATTCCCATGAGCCAACCTCAGGTGCGCAGCCTCAATCTCTCCGTTAGTGTTGCAGTGGGCTTGTTTGAAGCTTATCGCCAGTTAGGCAACCTCCAAAAAGGACCAAAGTAAGTATATTCACTAAGATTTTAATTTTTCTTGTTTTATTTTCTACCAAATAATGCGTAAGAGATGATTCAAATCATTGTTAAGAACCACACGTAATTTAAAAATTTTTGGCAAAATGTAGTTAAAAATACTTAGATATTCGGCGATATAGCGATATAGTATAAGAAATTTGTATATAAAAATTTAGGTTAAGGGTACAACAAACGATAGATTTTCTTGAATTGAATTTTTCCCCAAAAGGGAACAAAAAACGTGAAATTTTGTCAGATCAAGCATTTGAAGAAGGTACAGGCTGTTGGCTAGGTCTTAGGAGTGCGAAGGTGCCTGAAAGTTTGTACGGTTGTCTTTTGGGGAATAATCAACTTAAAGTCTCCTGTTGGAAAGGTGGATCGGGCAAAAAAGCCTTAAGCAGAGCAAACAAAGGTAAAGCCATCCAAAAATTCCTCCTTGCCACAGAAGTATTTACAGGCTACAAAAAACAGGTGAAGCATGTTCCTCAACTTTGTTTTTTGCAGCCAAACTTAGTCTAACAAACAACTGACCAGAGACTGTTGAAGGTTGTGAGGCTCGAAAAGACAAGTGAAAGGTAAAATTTAATTTTTACCAAATTTAAAAAAACTAAACTTGTCTAAATCAGAGAAGCAAGTTAATCTTGCCTAAGTATCTCTGGAAAGTGTGATCTAGATCTACAGTTGCATGCGATCCAGATCATCATTGACTAGTACCCGACCAAAACATCGAGGTCAGTTAAGCGCTAGTGTTCATAGGAGGTCGTCTTTGAAACGAGCATTGAAAAACAAAAAAAAGGCTGTGCTAAAAAACACCCAAAGCAAGGATGCCTCGGTGGAACAGCACAACGCAGTTAATCCACGAATTTACCATCGGGTACCAACAAAAGCTGCCATGATTGGTCTGGCAATTTCCATGGGAGCAACCAGCCTTTTGGTGACTCGACAAAGCGATCGAGCCCTTGCAGCAGAACCCGTAGGTAACCAAAATACAACCTCAACAATTCCTGCTGCTGCTGACACAGACCAGTTGAAATTAGCTCCCACCCACTATTGGCATGCCAAAGCTGTTTCCACAGCAAGCCAGCCAGAGAATCCTGTCTTAATAGAACCAACAGCAACTTCACAAGTAACTGGGTTTGGAGGACAATGGCAGCCTGTACGAGCTACAGTACCTGCAGCAGTACCGAGCACTCCCCCATCAGTCGACAAACAAAGCATTTCCTCAGCAACTACCAACCTACAAAAACTCACAAAGCAGGAAGAAAAGGAGCCAACATTTGCCAAAAATGACATCACTGCTGAGAATCAGACGACATTTACTGCCGTTTCGTCCCAATCTCTAAATACAACCAACACAGTTAGCAGTGAAGTCAAAGCTCAACTGAAAGCACAACAGGAATACGCTCTCAACCGTTTACAGGAAAAATCCGATCGCTTAAGAGCTAGTTTGCTAGAATTGCGCTCTCGCAAAGTTCAAGGACTGTCACAAATTGCTGAAAACACATCTTTTGTACAGAAAGTAGCTGAAGAAAACCCGCAAGTAACTGCAACTAGCAGTTTGACACAGCAGTCGGAAACACAAACTGATAGCAGCAAAGCTAACTTGATTTCTAGGCTAAAAGGAAAAACAACAGCCAAGGAATCTACTTCAGTAACAGTACCAACGACAGCAGTTACGCCAACAACGCCTGTAACTCAACCAACGGCAGTTGCGCCGACAACGCCTGTAACTCAACCAACGGCAGTTGCGCCGACAACGCCTGTAACTCAACCAACGGCAGTTGCGCCGACAACGCCTGTAACTCAACCAACAGCAGTTACGCCAACAACGCCTGTAACTCAACCAACAGCAGTTACGCCAACAACGCCTGTAGAAAAGTCAACCACAATCGACTACCGAGTGAAGCCAGGCGACACGCTAGCAGCGATCGCAAAAGCATACGGTACTTCCATCTCAGAATTAGTTAAAGTCAATCGTCTTGCCAACCCCAACCAACTGCAAATCGCGCAAAGATTGGTGATTCCCGCAGCCAAAGCAAGCAGTACTTCTAACTCCTTACCTGCAGCAAGCGATTCTTCAGTTGCTAACTTAAGCAATACTACCAAAATTAACAATAACAGCACTAACAATTTAGCCTTTGCTAGTAAGAGTATTTCTCTAATTAACGCCTCACTGCAGATAAACAATCAAACTACAGCCAATACAAAGCCAACTTCCATAAATTGGGTAGTTGCCAGCAATATCAGCGACACAGAAGGTATAGGCGGTGATAGCCCAATACCTAAAACAGTGATCGAAACACGCCTGGCCAAGCAACAAAATAATACTAAAACAAAAACGACCAACAACAATCAAAGTCTGCGCAGCTTACAAGAGGAAATCGAAAGATTGCGGGCAAAATACCGCGCCCAACAATCTGGAAATCCTGTGGTGGTGGAAAAGACCAACAGCAATAGCAATGTGGCAATTCCAATTCCTGTTCCGGGACCAGCCGAAGTAGCCGTACCAACTCCGGTTAGCGAGCCGAAGCCAATGGCAGTACCAATTCCCGTTCCCCAACCACTTACCTCTAGATACACTAACCAACCTGTAAAACCAAATTTCCGTGCTAACCGACCGAAAAACGAACCAGTTAATCCTGAGTTCCAGGTTAACCGAAATACTAAGGTAGCAACACCACCCATGGATATAGATACCTCTCAATCTTTTGGTATCAAACGAGGAAGCCAAGTTTCTCCAGAGTTACCACCGTTGGCAGCAGTTGACACGTATTTGCCCAAACCAATCGAGGAAATTACGCCTACATCCACAGGTTACATTTGGCCGGCTAAAGGTGTTCTCACCTCAGGATTTGGCATGCGCTGGGGACGAATGCACAAAGGTATTGATATCGCTAACGCAACTGGTACGCCAATTTATGCATCAGCAAACGGTGTTGTGGAAAAAGCAGGATGGAATTCAGGTGGCTACGGTAACCTCGTGGATATTCGCCATCCTGATGGCAGCCTGACTCGCTATGCTCACAACAGCAAAATCCTAGTACGACCCGGCCAGTTCGTGCATCAAGGTGATACCATTGCTTTGATGGGTAGTACGGGCTTTAGTACTGGTCCCCACAGCCATTTTGAAATCCACCCCCCGGGTAAGGGAGCAGTGAACCCAATAGCTTTCTTGCCGCAGCAGGCGCGCTTGTAATTTGTCACTACCTACTACGAAATGGTTCCTTTGCTTGTGAGGGAGACAAACTCCCTCTTTTGTTTTTCTAATTCCTCGTCGCTAGTAGTTTACTATAATCAGACTTGTATGTTATATTTAAAAGTCGGTGATAACTGTTCGGCTCAGTAGCTCAGTCGGTTAGAGCGGGGGACTCATAAGCCCTAGGTCGTGTGTTCGAATCACACCTGAGCCAGAAAAAATAAAAGTTCTTAGTAGAACCAACTAAAAAAGAATACTCCACCCTCCAAAGGATGGAGTGCTAGCCACGCAGATTCGAGCATTTCACCGACGACTGCTAGCAATTTTCTTTTCTAAAGCAGCAATTCGCTCTCGTGCTCCCGGGTGATCGCTTAAAAATGTCGGCATAGAGGGCTGGTTAAGCAATTTTCTTAAGAAAGCAGGCATGGCCTTGGGATCGTACCCTGCTCGTGTTATGTACTCTAATCCCTTTGCATCGGCATTAAATTCAGCTTCACGGCTGTTGGGTAAATCGACAGCAACTTTGTAAGCTAATGCTGCTAACTGACTGCGACTTAAGCCAGCAAGCGAAATCGCACCTTGAACAAGTTGCGTTTGTCTGAGTTTGTTAACTAAGTCGTTATTACAAATATGACCGATTTCATGTCCTAATACGGCAGCAAGCTGGTCTTCATTATCCACCGCTTGTAATAAACCTGTATTTACGTAGACATAACCGCCCGTAGTCGAAAAGGCATTAATACTTTTATCTTGAACTACATAGAATTTAAAAGGAATTTGAGAACAATCGCTGGCTGAGGCTACTCGCTGACCCACCCTAGTCACGTAAGCATTACTGCTGACTTTGTAGTGATTGCGTACTTGCTCGTCTATATCGCGACCTAAGGCAATCTTATCTTTTGTTGACAAGTTAGAAAGCTGGAAATAGCGAATCCCGGGAATGATTAAGTCTTGTAATGGGATAGCACTAGCTGGTCTGGGAGAAGATACTCCTACGCTGACAGCTATTCCTACACCAAGAGTAAAAGAAAGAGTTTTATTTAATTTCTGAGGAAAACGGAAATTCATGACAGTCAAAGTTAAAAAACACTAAAAAAATTTTTCTATTTGTTGTCAGTCCACTAATTAAAGTCATAGCAGTTTTCGCAGCAATTAAAATTCCCCATCTCCTCTATATTTTTATCCTATCATCTTGCTTGCTTGCTCTTGAAAATGACTGTTTCCACGCTTTCCTTTTTATTATAAGATAAGTTCCTGGGTCACGAATTATTCAATACTAAAGCTTCATTATGGAGATGGAGTTTTAGCTAAAGCTTAGGCGTTCGTCGACATAATTTTAGACAAAATGAAATGAAGATTTTCGGTTGTTATTTGGGATGAAATCAGCTGAATTCCGACTATAGGGTAAAATTTTTATATCCCTGAGTAGAAGACTTTTAAACCAAGATATACTTTAGTTTTTGCTAAAGTGGTGTCACCCAATAGCTGACTCCTCTGACAACTTTATTTTGCAATCCTGACTCAGCCAATTTATCGAGGGGTTCACCCAGATAAGTCCAATGAGGTATGTCGTTTTCTACAGTCTGAAACCAGCCATTTTGATATAAAGCCTGTTTTTGCTTTGCAGTTGTTACCTGTAAATCAATGGCTAATCCCCAAAGATGTTGTGATGCTCCTGGAGGTGCTACTATGCCAAGAATTTTTGTTTCCTTTCCTTCTTTGACTTGGTCTAAAGTTTTATTACGAGCGTATTTTTTCCAAAATCTTAAATTAGTAGCAAAATCGCGAGTACAATCACTAGCACCGTAACCAGATTTCAAAGCGATCGCCACTTGTGCTTTGGCCCGATTGAAAGCATCTGCTGCTGCTTTTTGTAAATAACAGTCATTAGTATTATTTACTTTCCCCATTTTTAGGGTAGCTTGAAAAGCTTTTACTTCCTTGTCATCAACAAAAACAATCTTTGGTGGTAGTTTAATTTCTGGATTGGGATTGATGAAGGCAGCACCGTAAGCACGCAGTAAAACGTATTCGTAATTGCCTGCAGGTGGCAAGGTTGGTAACTTGCTTTGAATTGCTGCCAGAAAACGCTCTTTGGCAGGCAAATTCAAGTTGGAAGTAGGTGAGATGTTCAATTTCGTCAGATTTGTGCAAAATCTGCCTAGATGTCCGGGCTTAACTGTGGAACCAGCAATCCAGCAATTTTTCGTTGGCTGGCGATCTTGGCTTTGGAGATGGCGGAGATTTTCAGTACTTGCTACTAAAGTAAAAACAATCAAGGCAACAAGAGCAAGGAAAATACTTTTTTTCCTGATTAATTTCACGAGCAATAAAATTAAAAATAAATCTTGATAAATATATTATAAACATCGAGGTCAAAGTTGTTAATAATTGATAAGTTAGTTAGGGAAGATTAGATAATTAAGAGAATACTTTTTACCAGGCAAAAATTATCAAATTGCTATACCGATTCATTTTGCAAGGATATCTATCGGTTAAGATTGATAATACCTATTAATTTGCTGTTCTCTTCTTATGACCATGCACAAGTCTGTTGTCTTTCAGGATGCCTTTGATGTCATCGTTGTTGGTGCAGGTCACTCCGGCTGTGAAGCAGCCCTTGCTAGCGCACGCCTTGGTTGTCGTACCCTGCTGCTGACACTGAATTTGGATAAAATTGCTTGGCAACCTTGCAATCCAGCAGTGGGTGGTCCCGCTAAATCTCAACTGACCCATGAGGTAGATGCACTGGGTGGAGAAATTGGTAAGATGGCGGACCGCACCTACCTACAAAAGCGAATTCTCAACTCTTCGCGAGGACCTGCGGTTTGGGCTTTACGAGCTCAAACTGATAAGCGGGAATATGCAGCAGTAATGAAAAGTATTGTTGAGAATCAAGAAAATTTGATCCTTCGCGAAGGTATGGTTACAGACTTGGTTTTGGGTGCTAACGACGAAGTCGTCGGCGTCCAGACCTACTTTGGCGTAGCGTTTCAGTGTAAAGCTGTAATTCTGACAACTGGTACATTTTTGGGAGGACGGATTTGGGTTGGGAACAAATCAATGGCAGCGGGACGTGCTGGGGAATTTGCGGCTGAAGGTTTAACAGAAACTTTAAATCGCTTGGGATTTGAAACAGGACGTTTAAAAACTGGAACTCCAGCACGGGTAGACAAGCGGTCTGTAGATTACAGCAAAATGGAAATTCAACCAGGAGATACGGAGGTTCGTTGGTTTAGTTTCGATCCACAAGTATGGGTAGAAAGAGAACAAATACCCTGCTACATGACTCGTACGACAGCAGAAACCCATCGCTTAATTCGGGAAAATTTGCACCTGTCTCCCGTGTACGGTGGTTGGGTAGAAGCCAAAGGGCCGCGTTACTGTCCTAGTATAGAAGACAAAATTGTGCGCTTTGCCGATAAGGAAAGTCACCAGATTTTTATTGAACCGGAAGGTAGAGATATACCGGAACTTTATATTCAAGGATTTTCTACAGGGCTACCAGAAGACCTGCAATTAGCAATGCTGCGGACTCTTCCTGGTTTAGAAAATTGCGTGATGTTGCGTCCTGCCTACGCTGTCGAGTACGATTATTTACCCGCAATTCAGTGTTATCCCACACTGATGACCAAGAAAATAGAAGGGCTTTTCTGTGCTGGACAAATTAACGGTACGACTGGTTACGAGGAAGCAGCAGCTCAAGGCATTGTAGCAGGAATTAATGCCGCGCGGTTTGTGCGGGGACAGCCTGCGATCGTTTTCCCGCGTGAGGAGAGTTACATCGGTACCTTGATAGATGATTTGTGTACGAAAGATTTGCGAGAACCTTACCGAATGCTGACAAGTAGGTCGGAGTATCGCTTAATTTTGCGTTCTGATAACGCTGATCAACGCCTCACGCCTTTGGGAAGGGAAATTGGCTTGATTGACGATCGCCGTTGGGAGTTATTTGTTCGCAAACAAGCTAATATTGCCGCGGAAAAAGAAAGGTTGCACACCACACGGATCAAGGAACACGATGAAGTTGGCAAAGCGATCGCCCAAGCTACAGGGCAAGCAATAAAAGGCTCGATCGCCCTCGCTGATTTACTGCGGCGTCCCGGATTTCATTACGTAGACCTGGATCGCTACGGACTGGGAAATCCCCATCTCGAACGTGCGGAAAAAGAAGGTGCAGAAATTGATATTAAGTACTCTGGTTATCTTGCCAGACAGCAAAATCAAATTGAACAAATTGCTCGACAAGCAAACCGTCCCTTGCCTGCGGATTTAGATTATGCATCAATTGATACTTTATCTCAGGAAGCACGGGAAAAGCTTGCCAAGGTCAAACCGCTTACAATCGGTCAAGCAGCACGTATTGGTGGTGTGAATCCAGCCGATATTAATGCTTTATTAATTTATTTAGAATCCCGTAAAATCAAGACAGGTACTGAGTTTCCAGCTTTGGCTGCCAACCAATCTTCATAAAGCAAGAGTATAGTAGTAAAGGGTATCTGGGATAACAAAGTATTATTTATGACTTAAGTTTGTACGGATAAAGTCAATATATTCCAGATACCAATCACAATTTCATACTAAAAGATAAATTACTTACTCGTGTTGGGCGAGTTGATGAATTTTTCATCTCCACGCATATGAACAGGGGTAACAAATTATTGTGCTCCAAGAAGCCACAACTGGAAATTGATATGTCTTTAGAAACCAGCACTCACCTGATGATTCCAGAACCAGCTGAGGAATCGATCGCCACCGAACCCTGGGCGATGGAAACCTACGCCGATGGTTTAATTGATGACCTGTTTGCCGAAATAGACTCGATTTTAGAGGGTAGCAAAAAGTTACCTTCGCAACCGCAGCAGCAGGACAGTGACTGGAAGCCAAACAACACCTCGCAAGTGGAACTGCTACCTTCCCCATCCAACCATTTACAAACGCTGAGGACAGGACAGTTTGCTTTACCAGAAGATCGGCGCTCTGGGAATAATCAGCTCAGTACATTTATAGTCAACAATAACGGTAAATTAACGAGGAAACCTCCTCAAAAAGCACAGCAATTAAGCAAACTTCTAAAGTTAGCGGCAATTTTGGGGTTGGCGATCGCTGGCAGTGTTTGGATATTCAAGGATGGTCTTTTTGGCCGTTTAGCATCAAATTCTTTTCAGCAAGCTTTAGAAATACCCCAGCCACAGGTACAAACAAAACAAGATGTAGAAGCAGATTTTGCCAATTACATGTTGGAAGCACTTAACATCATAGAACAAAAAGGTGCAAGCAAATATCTTCCAACCGCTAACTTGGCACTCATGTCCAGGGCAACAACCAATCGTACAGCTCTTGCTTATGTCAGAAACGATGAACGTACAGGCAATAATCTACCACCTGTATTGACCGCTAACAACACACCTCCCATCCGCGGTTCCTCTACGAACGTCGTAGAGCGAATTTACATTCCCGTTTATCAACCACCATTACCCATGCGGTACGTACCTTCACCGATTCCAAGCATTGCCACAACCCTACCATCACTGCCATCTGCTGCCAAGCAAGCAACAGCAACTGGATCCCAATCAGCATTAATAAAATCTTTACAGAACACTGGTGGCAAACCTAGTAAACCTACGGATTTGCTCACGAATATTAGCTCAAAGCTCAAACCCATAGACGTGAAACCTCAAGCAATATCCGTGCAGCAAGCACCCCAGCTACTAGCACCCCCAAAACTACCTACAGCAACAGCACCACAACCAGAACCTGTACCAACACCACAAAAAGCAGTATCCGCCTTATCCTCTGCCACTAGCCCTTCCTATACTTTAGAGGGATTGCTAGAGTTAGGAGACAAATCTGCTGCTTTATTTAAAATTAATGGTGTTACTCGCCGCGTTGATATAGGTGAAAGTATTGGCTCTAGCGGTTGGACATTAGTAGATGTTGCCAACGGAGAAGCAATTATCCGCCGCAACGGTGAAGTGCGATCGATTTTCGCAGGACAGAAATTCTAGAGCTTTTTGCCTAAAAAGCGGCAAAACTCCTTTTTGTACAGCTGCTGACAGCTAACAACCACTTACGGGTTTACCGAGTGATGCGGAGAATTTTATCCTTTTGTGGAGGACAGTCCCCCTACCGTCACAGTTACTAGTGGTAACGTACAACTGACCGTCTGGTCCCATCACTACTTCTCTGAGTCTTCCCAGTTGATTCTGAAAATACACCTCATGCAGTCGCACACGACGGGGATTTGTTAAATCGAAAACAACTCGATGCAGGTGTCTGGAACCAAGAGTACCAACTATCAAATTTCCCTTCCATTCTGGAATAGCATTTCCTGTATAAATTGCTGCTCCACCAGGAGGAACAGCCTGCTCCCAACTCAGGGAAGGAGTAACCATACCTTTTCGCGATTCGCAACCATAAATCACAGGCCAGCCAAGATTGTCACCTGCTTTAGCAAGACTTACTTTGTCATGACCCGTTCTTCCCAGTTCTCCACTAGGTCCGTGATCGGTTACCCACAGTGTAGACTTATTCAACCAGTCAAATCCTTGAGTGTTGCGAATACCTGTAATAAAAGCAGGGTTGTTTGGAAACGGATTATCCTGCGGTACCTGTCCGTCTGGTGTCAAGCGCAAAATCTTGCCAGCTAAACTGTTAATATCCTGAGAAGAGTTTGGCTTTCGCCCATCACCAGTGCCAATGTAAAGCATTCCATCGGGACCGAAACGTAAACGACCTCCATCATGGTAAACAGCAGCCGATATATCATCGATAATAATTCGGTCTGGTGAGGCCTTCAGTCGGTCTGAAGATAACTGCCAACGCTCAACACGATTGACTCGGGAGCCATTTTTATCAGCTGTATAGTACAGGTAAAAAAAATCGATTTTGAGCAAAGTCAGGATGGACAGCAATTCCTAACAATCCACCTTCTCCAGATCTTGCCACTTTTACGGAAGCTACAACCTTATTTTGTAACTTGCCATTTTGGACTAGCCGCACCCTACCCGGTCGTTCGGTGACTAACATATCTCCTCCAGGTAGAAAAGCTATTCCCCAGGGAACTTCTAAACCGGTCGCCACCTCTTCTATTCGTACCTTCACTTTTCCTTGGGGACCAAAACCATCTTTTACAAAGGTACAAGCTTGATTCTCAACTGCAGATACTTTTACATCTACTGCAGGTGATGCAGTTTGATTTTGATTGTTATAGCTGTTGAGTTGTACATTTGTACTGTTACAGGCAACAAGCCCCACCAAGCTTACGCATAAAAGCTGTTTTAATGTCGAGTGTGTTAAATAGTTCATAACTTACCTAGAGCCGATTTTTGATTCGACTTCATACTTATTCGGTTCTCTTGCCTCTGAAATAATTCTAGGAAGCCACTACTGTCTTATTTTCTCTAGTTTCAGAAGATAAAACAAATTAGTAGTCAAGCCTAAATCCCCTTGGAACGTACAAATACAAGCGAGGAATTGCTTACTACTAACGGTGATACACCGCTTGCTAATAGCGGCAAAAAGCGATAAATCGCTTACTACTAACATTGCAGGGATACACCGCTTGCTAATAGCGGCAAAAAGCGATAAATCGCTTACTACTAACAAGTTTCAGTGATTAATACTTCTGTTTTGATACTTCGTAAAACTAAATATCGTACTTGAGTGAAGTCAACTGGAGGGAAACTTGCTGTAGGAATTACAAAAAAAAGGGATTTAGTGTAATGTATCTAAAATATTGATGAATTTTCATTAAAAAATCAGAATTTTATATACATTTTGTTATTAAGTAGACGTTACTACTGAATTTTAATAATTAATTCGGTTAAACTGCTGAATTGTTAGTGCATCGCTACGCTATCATTCTTAAAATGCAACTGTTTCACCTACTTGTAGATTTAGCTAATTTTGTCAATCAACTAGTTTGAAAGTTCATCTTCCTACCCAAGATAGAGACACTTATGACAAATTTCTACGTAAACTACGTTTGCATCTCTTAAAATAGTTTAGTAGGCAAGCGTAGATTCCGCAGCACTGCTACAAATCAAATTAGTAAACCTATACTTAAACAGATTTGCTCATGCATAACTTGTCAGCGCGGCAAAATTTTTATCAAGAAATCCAGCAGCCTGATAAGCATATAGATTTGGCAAGGGCAGCTTTATACATCGCTCAAGAAGAATACCCTAACCTTGATGTAGAAGAATATCTTAATGCTTTTGACGCGATGGCGGCAGAATTAGAAGAGCGCTTACCACCGCAAAGGTATCCGCTGCGCATAGTTCAAAGCATTAATAAATATCTTTACGAGGATTTGGGATTTACTGGCAATCAAAAAGACTATTACGATCCCCGCAATAGCTTTTTAAATGATGTTATCGATCGTCGTTTAGGAATTCCTATTTCTCTAGCACTAGTGTATGTGGAAGTTGCTCGGCGGATAGATTTTCCTATGGTAGGAATAGGTATGCCAGGACATTTTCTTATCCGTCCGGACATTCCAGAAATGGACATTTATATTGATGCTTTCAATCATGGGGAAATTATGTTTCCTCAAGATTGTCAGGAAAAGTTAACTCAAATATATCAGTACCCAGTACCAATACGACCAGAATTTTTAGCAGCAGTAACAAAGAAACAATTTTTGGCAAGAATGCTAACTAATCTCAAATATATCTACTTGAGCCGACAAGAGCTGGAAAAAGCTTTAGCAGTAGTAGAGAGGATTTTGCTGCTATTTCCCGATTCTGGTTTAGAACTGCGCGATCGCGGTCTTTTGTGCTATCAACTCGGTCGCTTTTCCCAAGCTGCAAATGACTTAGAAACTTATCTGGAAATTACTCCACAAGCTCAGGACGCTTATATCATTAAAAGATTGCTGACAAAACTTGGTAGATATTAACCCTGGAATTACGTGTTCTTTTCACAATTGTTGCTGTATTTCTTCCGCAACAAGTTTCAGACGACGCAGCTGAGCTTGCATATCTTCTTTTGTCCAGCGCTCGGCAAAAGTTTTAAAACCCCAATTTACTATAGGGTTGGGTATTTCAAATTCAAAACGATTTACCAAACGCGTTCCCTTACCTATCGGTTGACACTCCCAGCGATCGCGTCCTTGAAAAAACCCTGTAAACTCCCAAACTACCAACCCCGGTTGTTTTTCTACGATCGTGCTGTTGAGCGTGGGCTGGAGTATAGGTAATTGAATCACAAAGCGGCTTTTACTACCAATATCTGTACTCCATTCTCCTACAGGCTCACAACGCAGTGCTGGATTAAGCCAGCGGTGCATTAAAACGCGATCGGTAATACACTTTTCTACCACCGTTGCTGGAGCGTTAATATCGATCGATTGTTCAAAAACTTGCATAACAGATACTTTACATATTGCGAACTGAGCGGTTAAGTAGATTTACTTAAATAAAATTTCAATTCAGAGCAATTGTTCCCCGTTAGTGATTTATCCCTTCGTCCAAAGATCTTAAGGGTGTTTGGCCCGTAGAAGCAAACTTTAATTTTATTTAAGTTCCTGTACTTCTTCTGTACCCTTGAGAATAAACCAAAACCAAGGTTCACTGGAGACTTAGTCGAAGAACTATTTTCTGTTCCAGAATGCTTGGGAGATAACCAGCGCATCACATACATTACCACTGCTGCAGATATAGTTTTGATTTTGACATTTATTTTATCAGTATGATTGTCTTTATTTCTGGGAAAGATATTCTGTCAATTTGTATTTCCTCAGAAATCGGTTTTCCATGCCATTTTGACATCAAAATAAGGTGTGTGGTTTTTCTACTTTAAAAACATAAAAAATAGAGACAAACTTTATTAATTGCAGCCATTCTCTTGCGAATAAAAAACATTAATCATAACATAATTTATCAGCCTACAAAACTGTATTAAGTATAATTGTTTCACTATTGCTTTTGATGTAAATTCTAAAGACGTGCTCCCAGGTAAAATCTCACTCAATAGCAGAGACTGATAAAGCTTGCTGATAAAAATATTCACAAATGCTGTTGCGTTTGCTTGCACTATTTTTTATTTTATTAAAAGATTATAATAAACGCGAAATAACTTGAGATTTTTTGAATTTAACAATTTTGCGATCGCCGGCAGTAAAAATATCTGAGAAAACAAGAAAAAATTATTATGAGATTGAGAGAAATCAAATGGTTCCAGAAATAACAAAACCCCCAATAAAAGCTATTCCTCAACCACAAACTGATGGTAAGCAAGCCTGGGACGTAATCATAGGTTTGCATGCTTATCCAACGGTGCTTGTTGCTTATGAACTAAAACTTTTTTCGGTTTTAGGACAAGCTCCTCGCGGTTTCGAAGATATTTGTCAAACTCTTAACCTTGGCAAGCGAGCAGTCAGTGCGATGTTGTCTGTGTGTACATCATTGGGCTTAATTGAATTAAAGAACAATCATTATGCTCTTACCACTGTGGCTCGTGAGTACTTTTTAGAAACAAGTCCAACATCTTTTTGTGGATATTTTGATTTAATGATTGCCAATGCTAGTTCTTACTCTTATGAGGGAATTAAAAAATCCATTTTAACAGATACAACACAAGTTTACGACGGTAAGGACATTTTTGAAATTCACGAACAAAAAGATGAAATAGCCCGGAAATTTACTCAAGCAATGCACTCAGCAAGCATTTCTGCTGCTCTAGCATGGCCGGAAAAAATAGATCTTTCTAGCTACAAACACATGCTAGATGTTGCTGGTGGTTCTGGTGCTCATTGTATTGGTGCTGCCTTCAAGTATCCTAATTTAAAAGCTACTGTATTTGACTTAGCACCCGTTTGCGAAGTAGCGCAAGAATTCATCAGTCAACAGGGATTAGAAAACAGGATTAGTACTTATGTTGGTGATATGTGGAAAGACAATTTTCCGGCAGCAGATGTGCATTTTTATTCTTTAATTTACCACGATTGGACGCCAGAACAATGTCAGTTGTTAACCAAAAAAAGCTTTGAAAGTTTAGAACCTGGTGGGCGTTTAATAATTCATGAATGGTTATTTAACGACGATCGCACTCAGCCGCTTTCTACAGCAGCCTATAATCTGATTATGCTTTTGTGGTGTGCTGGCGGACAGCAATATTCTGGTTTAGAACTGTCTAACATGCTTGCAGAAGTTGGTTTTGTTGAGGTTGAAGTTATACCAACTTTTGGTTATTGGAGCATAGTAACCGGCAAAAAGCCAAATTGAACAAAGGAAAAATACAAGTGAGTGAGGATCGAGTCGTAAAGTTTTAGCTGCAAGCAGTTGCACAAACAGAAAGTAAAACTTCGAGCGGTACCTGCAACGAGAATAGTAGTTTTTTGCTAGCTAAAGCTGCTTTTTTTGCTTCTGAAGATTTTCAAGCGCAATTCTTCCTTAATCCGGTTCAGGATGGAATTTTCATCTAAATTTGCCAAAATTTTATTAACGACTGCTTTTGGTCCTTCTGGTCCCCAAGTTGCTCCATTAGCCAAATAAACTTTGGTAACCTGTCCGATTCCATAGGAAGAAAGGCCTGCTACTCCCGCTTGTGTGAAAGCTACTGAGAGGTACGGAGCAAGGGACATACCACCGGTTGCTGGTGCGGAAATTCCCAGTAAAGTTTTCAGAGAACTTAACCCCAAATTTGCTAGCAGTTCGCTGGCGCCGATACCACCCATACTCAAGGCGATGTTTTGGAGTAATTTCACAGCTGCGTTTTCGGTCATGGGAATACCGTAGAGTTTGGATAAACCTACAATCATAACTACATCGATTACTGCACCGGTGAGAATATCAACTACTGTCAGAGGATTGAGGGCGATCGCTGCTGCTTTGGTCATCACCGCCTTCCAAATTAACTGATTAGCAGCGTTTTCCCGAATCATCAGTTTGCGTTGCACTAATTGCTCGTTGACGTTATCAGCATAAAGCATGGTATTTAAAGCCACTAGGGCTTTACCTTCACGGTGTAGGATCTCCAAAATTTTGAGCTTCAATTCTGCGATTTGGGCCTTTCCCTGATGTATTTGCAAACCTCTAGTTCCGTCAGGACGGTGTACGACTGTTTTGACTAGCGGTGATGCAGCTGCCATAACGATTTCATCAGGAGAAAGTAACTCTTTTACCCGTTCGTCCCGGATTTTTTGATAAATAGCCATGCGATCGGCTTGTGGATACTGGTCAATTTTGTTAAACACGAGCAATATTGGTTTCCCCGCTTCTCGCAGTTGGGAAAGAGCTTCGTATTCAACTTTTGTCATGTCACCGGCGATGACGAACAAAATTAAATCTGCTTGTTTTGCTACCCGTTCGGCTAATGCAGCGCGAGTTTCACCGTCTACTTCATCCAAACCGGGAGTGTCGATTAATTCTACCTGCGATTGACCAGATCCTGCGGGTAAAGTCACCCTGAAGGCGCGTTCTGTTTCTCCCACAACCTCTTGAGTTATACTCCAATTTACTCTTTGGGCGGTGCGGGTAACACCGTGCAAAGGTCCTGTTTCAAACACGCTTTGTCCGACTAAAGCATTTAGTAAAGAAGACTTTCCCCGCCCTACCATTCCAAAGGCAGCAATTTGTACTACCATGCGGTCTAACTTTGCCAACATAGTTTCTAAATCGGCAATTTCCATTTCCAATCCCGCTTCTTCTTCAGGAGTGAGATCGAGGTTGTTTAGCAAATTCCGCAGTGCAGTTTGCGCCTGTTTGTAGTTTAGTTCTGCCTCAATGTCTTCAAAGCTAAAAATAACATTATCTAATTCCGCTTCCCAGTTGAGGGAATTTTCGTCTGCTGCTGGGTGTTTGTCACTGGGATGAGGATCGGGTAGGGGCAAAGTTGAAGTCATAACAGTTTTAACTTTAGCTTTGAACGTGATTTACTTAAGATGACTGTTCTTTTCAATCCTAGTAATTTTTAGCAACGAATTGGCTATAAAAGAGAAAGGGGGAATAAGCATCGACTACAAACAGGTGTACAAAATGTTTTAGAGTGAAAAATGCATGAAGTTGTAGTGTTGACATCACAAAATCGCCTGTGCGGAAAATAGTAATTGCCGGAAACTGGAAAATGTTCAAAACTCAGGCAGAATCCCAAGAGTTTTTAAAGGGATTTCTGCCCAGTTTGGAGGAAACTCCCCAAGATCGAGAAGTAGTATTGTGCGTTCCTTTTACAGACTTAAACATTTTGTCGAAAAGTTTACATGGCAGTCGGGTACAGTTGGGGGCGCAAAACGTTCACTGGGAAGATAGTGGAGCCTATACTGGGGAAATTTCTGGACCGATGCTGCGGGAAATTGGTGTGCGTTATGTCATTGTCGGTCACAGCGAAAGACGACAATATTTTGGAGAAACGGATCAAACCGTGAATTGGCGTCTCAAAGGTGCTCAAAAAAATGGTTTGGTTCCAATTTTGTGCATAGGTGAAACCAAACAACAAAGAGATGCAGGAGAAACGGAAGCATTGATTACCAGTCAGTTGGAAAAAGGGCTGGTAGGTGTGGATCAAAGTAATTTGATCGTAGCCTACGAACCAATTTGGGCGATCGGTACCGGCGATACTTGTGAAGCTTCCGAAGCTAATCGAGTTATCGGTTTAATTCGCAGTCAACTCAAAAATCCTGCTGTGACAATTCAATATGGTGGTTCGGTCAAGCCAAATAACATTGATGAAATTATGGCCCAACCAGAAATTGATGGCGTTTTGGTGGGAGGAGCAAGTCTTGACCCTGCTAGTTTTGCCCGGATTGTAAATTATCGCTAAACAGGCAAACAACCGTGAAGACGCAAAGACGCTGTTTGTTGCTTGTTGTTTTGATACTTACCTTGAGCTTTGAGCGTCTTTGTGGTTTTTTTTGAAGTTTGTAGTTTTCCAGTTATGTCAAGGCCAAGCAATTTAAAAATTCGCGATCGCACCTTTGAATGGGGAAAGCGAACTTACTTAATGGGCATTTTAAACGTTACACCCGATAGTTTTAGTGACGGTGGCGAATTTTATTCTACTGCTGCTGCTGTAGCCCGGGCGCGAGCGCTACAAGCTGCTGGTGCAGATATTATCGATCTTGGCGGTCAATCAACGCGACCGGGAGCCAAGCAAATTACTGTTGCCGAAGAACTTGACCGCGTTTTGCCAGTGTTGCAATCCATACGTCCTGAAATAGCCGTACCCATTTCCATAGACACAACGCGGACAGAAGTAGCAAAAGCTGCTATTCAAGCAGGTGCGGATATAGTTAACGATATATCTGCAGGCACGTTTGAACCAGAAATGTTGCCCGCCGTAGCAAAATTGGGCGTACCGATTATCTTAATGCATATCCGCGGTAACCCGCAAACGATGCAAAACATGACTGCTTATCAAAATTTAATGGAGGAAATCTTTAATTTTTTATCTGAGCGAATTGCAGCCGCTGTGGCAGCAGGTATCGATCCAGATAAAATCATTATCGATCCTGGAATTGGCTTTGCCAAAAATTACGAGCAGAATTTAGAAATTTTGCGTCGCTTACTACAATTGCGCCCTCTCAACTGTCCAATTTTAGTCGGACCATCCCGTAAAAGTTTCCTCGGTCACATTTTAAATCAACCAGATCCAAAAGCACGAATATGGGGAACGGCAGCAGCTTGTTGTGCTGCTATTATGCAAGGAGCTGATATCCTCCGAGTCCACGATGTTCCGCAAATGCGAGACGTGTGCTTGGTTGCAGATGCAATTTGGCGAAGGTTCTAATTAGCAGTGTCGCTCTTAAGTAGCACCGTGCTCAGACTGCTTGCTATTACCATTGTCTTTGTTTACTGACTCGGCAATTACCTCTTTGATCAAATCACCGCTTTTTCCGGGATCTACAAAGACAACCTTGGCGTTTTCGCTCTCACCCAGTCTATAACTGGCATTAATGTAATCTTGAGCAACAAGATAGCGCAGAATTTCTTTGCTTTCAGGGTTAGCGCGCAATGCTTCGGCAATAATCTGCATCGAGGTTCTGGTTCCTTCGGCTTTCTTAATTGCAGCTTGTCGTTCTCCTTCTGCTTCTAAAATAGCAGCGCGACTTTTAATTTCAGCCGCTCGCTGCTCTTCCATTGATTTGCGCACGCTTTCGGGAGGTGTAATTCGCTGAATGTCTACTCGCAAAATTTGAACTCCCCAGTCTTTTGTCGTTTGGTTTAATTCGTCCAATAAAGCTTTATTCATCTCTGCTCTGGAGGCGTTGGTTTCCTCAAGGGTATTTTGAGCAATAACTTCCCGAAGCGTGGTTGTTGCTAGATTGTTCAATCCTTGTTGCAGGTCATCTATTTGGTAAAAACTTTTCTCAATATCGATGATGCGCCAGTATACAACTGCATCTACTTCTAGATAGATATTGTCTTTAGTAATTACGTTTTGGGGTTTGATGTCTAAAACTTGCTCCCGTGTAGTATCTTCCATAACAATTTGGTCGATCAAGGGAACAATAAAGTTCAGTCCGGGTTTGAGTTTGCGATGATATCGTCCCAAGCGTTCTACAAGAGCTTCGTTTCCTTGACTGACGAGTTTTGCAGACCCTAAGGCATAACCTATAAGCACTAAGACTATAGCAATGATTGGCTCCATGTATGCTCCTAGTTAAGGTTTTGGAAAATTTACTTTTAGGACTCAATTCTACAGCAGGCAATATTTCGGGACTAATGTCACACTTAAGATATAGTTGTTCCAATTAGAAATATTTCGGTATTAAAGCACTTTGGCAATCAAACTAGCAAGCGCTGATGTAGTAATTAATTTTACCGTTAATTTCCCTGCTCTGGAAAAGTTGCAGTATCCCCACCCAGTTTCCTACGCTTTGGGATAGAAACAACAACAGCGAGTGTTTACTGGTTTACTAACTTCAGCCAAGGTTGGAGACTTGCTGGCAATTTAGAAACGAGACTTAACGGTAGTTGGGAGGAAGAGAAGGTTTGGGCGTAAGCCGGAGTCAGAAATTGTTGGTAAAATTTTGCTTGTGGTGTTAGCTGCTTGATAAATGCTAAACTGACGCCTTGCAAAAGTTGGCGTAAAGCTTTGGTTTCTTCTCCACGTCGTTCTTTGATAATGCTATTGGTATCGTTTCCCTGATATTTTGGATCGCTAATACTCAAATGGGTCCCACCGATGGCGCTTAACAAATACTTTTCGCTTTGGAGTTGACTAAAAGGTAAAATTTGATGCTTGAAAGCTGGTGTGAGGCTATCTTCGGTGCCGGTTACAATTAAGACTGGTCTAGTGATGTGAGTTAATCCGTTTTTACCGAACAAATCACCAACCAAAGGATTAATAGCGATCGCGCTTTTGACTCTTGAATCTTGAAGTTTTAGTTTTTGACCGGGTAAGGAAGCTGCTGCACATTGCAACCAATCGCCAGGAGCAACAGCAAAACTTAAAGAATTTTTGCAAAATTGCCGCAACTGTTGCAAGTCAACTTCTCCACCCACTAAAGCTAAAGCTGTATAACCTCCAAGGGAATGACCGATAACAGTAACTTTGTTTGTATTGAATTTGTCCTGCAGCGCGCCTGGTTTGGTATTTAATTTCGCCAGCTCGTTCAACAAAAAACTAATATCTTTGGGTCGATTAATAAACTCAGACGCTGGTAGTAATTTTGCCAGGCTAGCTGCATTTGTAGTTTGGGTAATTGCTGTCAAGTTGCTGTCTGGGTGTTCGATGGTGGCGACAGTCAAACCATGGGAAGCAAGATGGAAAGCTAAATAACTAAAAAATTTACGGTTGCTTCCAAATCCGTGGGAGATGACAACTAGGGGATCTTGGCTGTGACCGCGACTCCAATAAATATCTACGAGTATGGTGCGATTTCGTTGCTGGTCTTGGAAAACGAATGTTTGCTGTTGAACCTTTTGTTTTCCGGTAGCTGCGGGATTGAAGGTAGATTGTAAAAAAGCTGAATTAGAAGCAGAGGATAATTCTTGTTCTAGCAACACTCCGAACACTTGGCTTTGCCAGTAGTCAGGGTTAAACTTAACTGCTAGGGAAATCGCCTCGGAAGCGTCAACAACTATATTTTCCTGGGGATAGGCCTGCAAGAAACCTAAAAAAGTCAAACCATTGGCTTGTCTTAATGCTAGATTGAAGGCTGCTTGCAGACCGGCGATGTTGCTACCCGGAATGGCTGCTGCTAGGGATGAAAGAAATTGTTTACCTGCTGGGTTTTGATGCAATTGCTCGAAGAATTTGTCTGCAAAGGCAGGATCTACTTGCAAGCGCGTCGTGAGCAATTTTCTAACTTGGGGTGTCAAGATCGAGGAAAATAATTCCAGGGAGCTTGGCAGTTTCCCGGTTTTGGCAAATTTTTCTAAATCCGCGATCGCCACTGACTGCTCAAAAGGGCCGAGGCGAATAGTAATTGTTTCAGCCGCTACAGCAGAGGACATTTGTGTACCCCAACCACAAACTAAAGCCAAGCTACACAAAATTCCTTGCAGCCAAAATGCTCGTTTTCGATTTCTACCCAGCTGGTATTTCATATTAGTTTCATTAGTTATTAGTGACTAAATAACTAATAACTTCTTGTTTGCAAAAAGTGTGTTTAGAAAACTTCCTCCTAAAATCCGGTGAATATAGTTCTGATAATACCCAAGACCGTACCTATAGGATTGAAGATCGCGCCTATAGTATCACCGGTTTTTGCAATTCCAGAGCGGTAGACTACAACGACGTCGTTGTTGCGGAGTATGGGATTGGTTTTCTCGTTAATTCCCGCTGCAAAGTTCATTTGGATAGTACGTTTGGTAACAGAGCCGTTGGGATTGAGACGAATTAAATCTACCTTGGAACTGCTAGCTCTAGCATCGTTAAATCCACCAGCAGCGAGTATAGCTTGATTTAAAGAACTGTTGGGTAAAAGTTCGACTTGTCCCGGTCTTTTTACTTCTCCGACTACACCCACTGATATCCTCGGTGGGGACAAAGTTGTAGTCGCAAGTTGAGTAGCTTCTTCCACATTCGTATTACTGGCGGTAGGAATAACGATTGTGTCTCCATCTTGGACGATGATATCCTGGTTAATGTCGCCTTCTTTGAGCAGTTTCCAAAGGTCGATGTTAATTCTTTGTTCTGTACCGGTTCTGGTTGGGCGGCGAACTACAATATTGCGAATATCAGCTTCTGGTTTAATTCCTCCCGCCAGTTGAATAGCTTTTGATAATGTTGGCTGACTGGGAAACGATGGTGCTGCGATCGCCACGCTGGTACCACCAGCACCACCCGCTTCTCCCGTTGCTTGAGAAACAAGATAAGACCCGGGACGATAAACTTCTCCAACTACCGCTACCGAGCGAGGTTTGGTAATATCAGCAGCAAAGCTGGCTGCGGCTAGGTTCCTAGCTTCTGCTAAATTTAAGGTAGTTGCGGTTGGTACGTAAACAGTATCGCCGTCCCTTAGTGTGATATCCTGCGGCAGTCTACCTGTTTGTAAATACTCGCGCAAATCGAGATTGACAATTTGTTCCGAATCACGTCCGATTTTGCGTCGCAATTGCACTCTGCTGATGTCTGCTGCTTGAGTTACTCCTTGAGCTGTGGTCAGTGCTGCTAATACTGTTGGGTATTGCACACCAGGATTATCGCCTGCTCCTCCTTGCAAGCTCAAAGCATAAGCTCCCGGACGAGTCACTTCGCCTGCAACGGTAACATTGATGGGACGAGGTGCTAAAAGGTTGACGGAAATTAAGGGACGCTTCAAAAAGCGCGAATATTTTCGAGAAATTTCATCAGCTGCTTGTTCTGGTGTTAGTCCTTGTACGGAAACGCTACCAATCAATGGAAGGTTAATTGCTCCACCGGGGGGAATTGTATATTCGCCCGTGTATTCAGGAACCTCAAAAACGTTGACGCGGATGCGATCGCCTCCACCTAGGGTGTAGTTTGTATCTATTTGTGTAGATGTGGGTGCGGGTATCGGTGGTGAAGGTGGAACTGCAGGTGACGTGGGTTGGAATATAGGTTGTGAAGGTAAGTTTGTTGGTTGTGAAGGCTGAAATATTGGTTGTGTTTGTTGAGCAAAACTAGCTTTGGCAAAAATTACAGAAAAGGCAGTTAAAAATGTTATACCTATTGTCCGCTGGCTGACGATTCTCAGAAAATGGTTGTTGAACATGCAGTCCTCACACTATAACCATGTACTTCAAGTGCTGTTTCAGCATCTCATCAATCTATTTATTGACTACACTTAAGTATTTGAGTTCCTCTAATAATATTTTCCGAAAAAATACTGTTTGCTAAGATCCCAATTATATATGGGCATTGAATTTTTAGTGAAGTTAGTTTAAAGTTCCCCTCGAGAAATACAGTAATTTTATAAAAATTGTTGTACTGAGTGTAACATTTCTCTGTACATACTTTCTACAGGAAAAATCAACAGCAATTCTCATATTTGCTGCTTAGTGCTAGACTTTTGAATATTTTAGCTGCAAGTTAAAGTCGAAACTAGTACGAAGAAAAATTTTTGGTGTTGGAGAATGCAACATTTGTGCAACGCTTGTGCAAACTTTTGTGTTTTTAGTTTAGTATTAAATCTTGTGTTGTTGAATTTGTTGGATAAAAAACTCTTCTAAGGAAGGGCGAAATAATTTCATCGCTAGAATTTGTCCGCCCATAAGATGGAGACTGGCAAAAAAATCATAGACATCGCCTTGTAATTCTCCTTGCCACAAACCATCTGGTTTAAATTCGATATTTGGAAGCCATTTTTGCAGAATTTGGCAATCACCACCTTGACCTTGAACGTAATAGGTATGGGGAGTTCCCAACAGTTCGTTGAGGGAACCACAACAAATTAATTTTCCTTGCGCAAGAATGGCTATGCGATCGCAAATTAATTCCACCTCACTGAGAACGTGACTGTTGAAAAAAATTGTTTTTCCAGCTGCTTTGAGTGATAAGATTATTTCTCGCATTTGGTAGCGTCCGACCGGGTCTAAACCAGACATGGGTTCATCTAAAAACACTACTTCCGGATCGTTAATCAACGCCTGAGCCATACCAACACGTTGAAGCATACCTTTAGAGTAGCGACGCATCTGCTTTTTACGAGCATCAGCTTGAGATATACCAACCAATTCTAGTAGTTGGGGAATGCGTCGGTTTTGCACGCTTTGAGGAATTTGAAACAAACCTGCTGCTAGCTGCAAAAATTCCCAACCGGTCAAACAGTCATAAAAATACGGATTTTCTGGTAAGTAACCGATGCGTTGCTTGCAACTGCGATCGCCCAATGGTTTACCTAGCAGCAATCCTCGTCCGGAAGTTGGACGAAGAATACCAAGTAACAATTTTAACAACGTAGTTTTGCCAGCACCGTTAGGTCCCAGTAACCCAAAGGTTTCTCCCTTGTAAACCACTAAAGAACAACTTTTAAGAGATACAACTTTTTGATTTAAAAACAAACCAGTATTATAAACTTTTCGTAATTCAGAAGTCAGAACTACCAAAGGTCTATCTTCGGCGTGGGATGGAGAATTAGTGGTATCTACAACAGACTTCATCTTAACTTACAGCTAACGATTATCGATGCGCAATTTCCGGCGGGTTTGTATTTATTTTTACCCGCAAACCTGCTTCTTTCTATTATTTATAAGCAATCAATATGACAAAATTACCTCAGCAAAATTACTGGTTAAACTTGAAAACCGCAAAAAAACAAGCTAATTGCTAGCCAATGTTGACATCCAGTGCAGAATCTACGGGGAGTCTACAGTCACCTAAGTTTTTTAGTTGAGTCTTAAGAGCAAGGAATAATGAATGCAGCCATTGTTAAACTACCCAATGACACTAAATGTTTACCATTAGTGCAGGATTGATGGAGGGAAATTCATGGGTAAGTATGACAAAATTTTTAACTCTCCAGAGGTTTTGGAAGAATCGCTAACACCAGAAGAAGCAGTAGCGGCGATCGCTGTGGTCACGGCGATCGCTGATTCTGAGATAGAAAATGTAGATGAAGATTTTTTGGTAGATATTTTGTGGGGACTAGAAATTTTTCAAGAATACTCAGATGACAAATTGTTAGAAATAGTTGATAAATTGATCGCCTTGGCGGAAGATGAGGGAGTAGGAACGCTTTTTAATACTGCCTGCGAATACTTGCCAGAGGAATGGGTTCTAGACGGTTTTGCTGCGGGTGTAAGCGTATTGGTAGACGAAGAACAACTAACAATACCAGCAGGTAAAATGAATTTGCTCAAACATCTGCAGCAAGCGCTAGAAATAGAAGATGAGGAAGCGCAAGAGATTGTAGACGAAGTTATCGCCTGTTGGCAAGAAATAGAAGAGGAAGAAGACGTAAACGGAGCTGATAAAATTTTTGCGCAACAGCTGGATCGGGAAGTATACGAATCGCCCTTAGGTAATTTTACAGTTACAGTTCCCATTAATCTCCAACACAAAGGCAGGATTGATGCTCAAGAAGGGGCAGTTAGTTTTTCCGATGATTCAGGTACTTTACTAAGAATAGATTATTTCTGTTTGACTTCCCAAGAATTTGAACAAATCGACACTGTAGGACAGGAAGAATATCTCAGATCCATTCTTCTCAACAAGTACGTACCTAGCGCGATCGCCTCGGGTATACCAGATGCTCGCGTCGGTTACACGGAGTATTTACCGGATACGCTGGAGGGTGCTTACTTTGCATTGATTGACGTGCCTAAAGGTTCTACAATTTCTAAAACACAAAATAACGGTACCGCGATAAGATTAAATGCCTACAGAGGGTTACTAGCATTCATTTACAGAGACTTTTTGTACATTGTTAGTACTCAACGCAGCTTTTTTGACGATGAAACTCCCGCTTCCATCAAACAAGAAGCCGAAAAACTCAAAAGAGAGCTTTTCAGTTTTATAAATACCATCACTTTTACATAGTTACAAACAAGCAGCTGGAAAGTGAGATCCCACAAGCAGTCGCTTGCGGCCTACCACTTTTTGTTTGGTAAAATAAGCAAATTTTATAACTAGACTTCTATCCTTGCAATTTTTCAGGGATTACACAGCAGCCGATCTTGCTACACTACCCAATAACCAACAGCGATGACAGGAGGCAGCGATCATGGCCAAGTATGACAAAATATTTAAATCAGAAGCAACATTAAAACAATCCCTCAGTCCAGAAGAAGCAGTAGCGGCGATCGCTGTGGTCACGGCGATCGCTGACTCTTCTTTAGAAGAAGTGGATGCGGAATTTGTTGCTGACTCTCTTTGGGAGCTGGAAGTTTTTCAAGATGCATCAGACGATGAATTAATAGAAATGGTGGATAAACTGTTATCCGTTGCGGAAAAAGAGGGAGCGGGAGCTTTATTTAACAGCGCTCGTCAATCTCTTTCTGAGGACTTGGTGTTGGATGCTTTTGCAAGTAGCGTGTTTCTACTCGTAGATGAAGACGAGTTACGCATTCCGAAAGGGAAAAAGAATTTGCTCAAAGAAATTCAGAAAGGATTGGAAATAGGTGATGAAGAAGCACAGGAAGTGATTGACGAAGTGCTTTCTAGTTTTGAAGACGCAGAATTGGAAGAAGAAGAAGAAGAAATATAAAGCCAAAAATTAGTGCTCGTTGTTTTGAAAATTGAGCCTCCTTTTTCCAAAAATCTCACAATTTTTCTTGTGTTCAAGATTTTTCACAGTTAATAAACTTTGATAAGTTCGGGGTGATTTTACCAATGCAGCAATTAAGCAGTGGTTAAGATCTTTCAAGTCAAAATCGCCCCACCCATTAATCGTTCGTAGCGATATTTCAATTCTTTTTTCATTAAAGGCCAGCGTTCTATAGTTGCATCTATCTGTATAATTTTTTCTGCAGCTTGTCGCGCCAGCATTAACACTTCCTCGTCTTCTACCAAACTAGCCAAAGTAAAATCTGGTACGCCAGATTGGCGGGTTCCCAACACTTCACCAGGACCGCGAAAACGCAGGTCCATTTCGGAAATAAAAAAGCCATCTTGGGATTGCTCTAGAACTTTCAGTCGTTGTTGCACGTCTGGACTTCTAGAACTGCTTATTAGCAAGCAATAGGATCGAGCTGCACCTCGACCGACCCGTCCTCGTAATTGGTGTAGCTGAGACAAGCCGAACCTTTCCGCATTTTCTATGAGAATTATTGTAGCGTTGGGAACATCAATTCCGACTTCAATAACGGTGGTAGAAACCAGGATTTGAATTTCGCTGTTACGAAATTTATTAATAGTTTCTTCTTTATCTGCCGCACTCATGCGCCCGTGGAGCAGTCCTACCCGAAATTCGGGGAAAATAGTTTCTTGTAATTTGTGATACTCCTTAACCGCGGCTCGCACATCTAGTTTTTCCGATTCTTCTACCAGGGGTAAAACTACATAAGCTTGTCTTCCTTGGGCAATTTCTCGGCGCATTAAGTCGTAAGCATGGCTGCGTTGCTGGTTGGTGAGTACTGTCGTTTGAATTTTTTGCCGTCCTGGTGGTAATTCATCGATTTGGCTGACATCCAAATCTCCGTGAATTGTGAGCGCCAGCGTCCGGGGAATTGGCGTTGCTGTCATGGTTAAAACGTGGGGTTGCTGGCCTTTTTGTTGCAATCGTGCTCGTTGTTCGACGCCAAAACGGTGCTGTTCGTCAATTACTACCAACCCTAGTTGGCGAAAGTTAACAGGGTTTTGAATTAAGGCGTGAGTTCCCACTAATAAAGGCAATTCTCCGGTTTCCAGCTGAGCGTGAATTTGCCGTCTTTTACTTGCTTTTGTAGAACCTGTTAGTAATTCCACGTTTAAGTGCAGTAGATTAAACCAACTTACTAGCTTGCGGTAATGCTGTTCTGCCAAAACTTCCGTGGGAGCCATAAGTGCCGCTTGATACCCAGATTGAATGGCGGCCAGGATAGCAACTACTGCCACAATCGTTTTACCGGAGCCTACATCACCCTGCACGAGACGATTCATTGGTACTGATTTTTGCAAGTCGTTGAGGATATCGTTGATGACTCGCTGCTGGGCGTTAGTAAGTTGAAACGGCAGTAGCTGGTAAAATCTATCTAGCAGCTGACCTGTAGGAGTAACAACAGCGCTAGTTTGAACGGTCCTTGCTTGGTGTTGGCGTTGCAGCAGACCTAGTTGTAAGTAAAAAAATTCATCGAAAACAAGGCGGCGACGAGCTTTTTGGAGAGTGTCGCTGTTTGTGGGGAAATGGATGTTAGCGATCGCATCTTTTAATTCCATCAGTTCGTACTTGTTTCGCAATCCAAGGGGTAGGGGATCTTGGAGATGAACCACAGCACCTTTAGCTGCGATCGCCGCCTGTCGTACCAGATCTGCTCCTACTCCTTCTGTAAGACCGTAAACAGGTACTATGCGTCCGATCGTCCATGAATCGATGGTATCGCCTGGATGAGCTAAAACTTGCAATTGCGGATCTTCTAGTGTCAGACCGTACTTGCTCTCTTTTACTAAACCGCAGGCTGCTACTACACTTCCTACTGGATAGCGGCGTTTTTGACTTTCTTGCCAAGCACGAGTTGTAAAGCGCGTACCTGCAAAAAAGCGGTTAATTTTCAGCCGACCCGTGCGATCGCGAAGTAAAATTTCTAGAATTGTTAATTTCTTGTTTTTAGGGCTAGTAAAGCAATTACAGCTTTTGACCGTGGCGATGACGGTGACGGTTTCGCCTGCTTTTAATTCGCGGATGTTTACCTGACGGGCATAATCAATGTGGTCGCGGGGATAGTAAAATAATATGTCTTGTACGGTATATAAGCCAAGACGTGCTAGTTTCTCCGCCTTTGCGGTTCCAATTCCTGGTAGCTCGCTGAGTTTTTGGTGGAGTTGGGGAACAACAAAAGTGCGAGTAATTGCAGTCACGCCTTCACCTTGGGAAGGAGAAGACCAAGACCGATGCAATTGATGCACAATACTTTTGTTGTCTTGGTTGGTGCTGTTTTGTTGACTTTGTGCTACTGTTGTTTGTTGCTGCAGCTGATATAAATACTGGCGAGTTTCAGCTACTAAATTTTCTCTGTCTTTTGGTTCCAGATTTGGATAGCTAGCAAATTGAACTGCTAGTTTTTGCCAGCGCTGGCGTTCGTTGCTTGGTAAACCAGTCGGAAATTTGCCGAAGGTAAGAGTGAGAAATTCGCTAAAGCGATATTGTTTTCCGACTAAATCGGTGAAACCTTGTTGCGCTTCTATGGCTAAGGCTTTTTGCAATCGTATCCAATCTGGTTTGTCGGTAGCCATTAGTCGAAGGTGATGAACTCAGCTAGCTAACTGAAAATAAAAGGGTTACGTTTGTTTTTTAGCAAAATTTGCTTGCCGATATCGACTAATCTTCACACCAACTCGCACGCCATGCTGCTTCTGCTAGGGCGATCGCTCGCTCTTGCTGTTTTTTTTGGTAGTCTACCCCCATGTTGTGCAGCTGAGCTTGTATGGTACGAATTTGTTTGCGCTCCGAAGACAACTTTGGGTCAGCAAATTCAATTTCTCCCAGGCGTAATTTGATGGCCATAATTTGTGTCAGGCCAGATTCTTCTGGCTGCTTTTCATTTTCAATTTCAATTACTAAGTTGATCAAGTTGGGTGGTCCCGGTACAACTTCCGCAGCAGCAGAAGATGCTTCCGATGCAGCAACAGCTGCTTCTAAAATCGATTCTGGCAATTTTTTTGGTAATATCCCTGCTTTTTGCAGCAATAGATTAGCCTCGCGAGAAACTATTTTGAGGATTTCTTGTATGGATTTTTCTAGATATTGCTGCCATTTAAGCAATTGTACGGGGTTGGAAACAGTCGGTGTCCCAAACGCGTTTGAGGTTGTAGTGGAAGAAGAAACTGCTTGGTGTTGTTTTTCCGGAATAGTTGCGTCTGGGAATTGTTGCTGCCATTGCTGCGGTTGCTCGTGTTCGCTGGTAGTTAAAGCTAGCAACTGCTCGGTTGCCTGCTTGCCCAAATTGCGGATATCCTGTTGTAGGTGTTGCCGCTGGCTCAAGCTCAAATGCAAAAAGTTGTGAGGATATCCGTGGGTGCACAAATGATAGCTAGCTAGAATTAATTGCTGTCGCACAGCTTGTCCTAACGTGCTCAGATAACTAGCATAAGCAATTTGAAGTTCTTGTGCGATCGCGGCTATGGCCTGTTCTAAGGCTGCAATATCCCGCTCTATTCGCTCGATCGATCTCACCATATTTTCTCGTTATGGCCTGTTTGAAGCCGATTGGCAATTGCAGACAACTATACCTACGATGCTTGAATTGGCAGGATTTGCGCTTGAGGTTGACTTGTAGGGACTGGCTGTAATTTTCCCCTCCAAAACTAGCACGGACAATTGTATCAATCAAAGACAGGCCGCAATTTGGTGCTGTAGCAGCTTTTGCTTGACCTGTCTTGGAATCAATGGGGTAAGCAACACAATACAGGTTTGACTATTTGACTAAATGTGCGCTTGTGCAGCTGCTTGTGCGGTAGTTTGTTACTTGCTACCTACTTGTCCCATTTGTGCTGCTACTTCCTCAGCAAAGTTGCTTTGTTGCTTTTCAATTCCTTCGCCCAGAACGAAGCGAACAAAGCGACGCACTTGGATGTTTTCACCTAGTTGGGCGATCGCCTGTTTGACTAGTTCGTCTACGGTGATACTTTGATCGCGAATGTAGGGCTGATCTAACAACGTTAACTCCTTCAGTCGCTTTTCAATTCGTCCCTGAACGATTTTTTCTTTCACCGCTTCCGGTTTGTTGCTCAAATCATCCCGTCCCATTTCAATTTCTTTTTCCTTGGCCACAACTTCGGGTGGAATGTCTGACACTTTTACATATTCAACGTTGGGACAAGCCGCAATTTGCATGGCTATATTCCGCACCAGAGTTTGAAACTCTTCGCGGCGAGCAACGAAGTCAGTCTCGCAGTTAACTTCTACCAGCACACCAACTCTACCGCCAGTGTGGATGTAGCTGCCGATCAGTCCTTCTGCTGCTACCCGATCTGCTTTTGCTCCGGCCTTGGCTATACCTTTTTTCCGCAGCCATTCTTCGGCTTTGGTCAGATCGCCATTGTTTTCTAGCAGCGCCTTTTTACAGTCCATCATACCAGCGCCTGTTTTCTGGCGTAGCTCTTGGACGAGTTTTGCAGATATTTCCGCCATTTTGCCTCAATTCCTACTTGACTGACAGTTGTAATTGCTCTGGGATTTTGAGTATTTCTATCTTACTCGCGAAGAAGAACTGATTTGAGATTTTAGCGAGCGATTCATCATTCTTCGTCTTCATCGTCGGGAATGAGCGAATCAGTGTAATCGCTTTCTTCTTCCTCGTAATCTTCTTCTGCGCCTTCGTATTCTTCTTCGTATTCCTCTTCTACTTCCAGCTGACCGTGGCGCCCTTCGTAAATCGCATCTGCCAATTTACCAATTATTAACTTGATAGAGCGAATCGCATCATCATTGGCTGGGATGGGAATATCTACTAAATCTGGGTCGCAATTTGTATCTAACATCGATACAATCGGGATTCCCAATTTAATGCATTCTTGAACTGCGTTGTATTCTCGCCGTTGGTCTACGATCACGACTACATCTGGGACTTTGCGCATGGTTTTTATGCCGCCTAAGTATTTTTGAAGCTTTGCCAATTCCCGGCGTAGCATGGAGGCTTCTTTTTTAGGCAGCAAGTCCAAGGCGCCGCTTTCTTCCCGACGTTCTAGTTCTTTAAGACGCTCTACCCGTGTTTTGATTGTTGCCCAATTGGTCAGCATTCCGCCCAACCAACGCTGGTTGATATAATGGGCTCCGCAGCGAGTAGCTTCTTGGGCAATAATGCCGGCTGCTTGTCGCTTGGTACCAACAAAGAGGAATTTTTTGCCCTGCTCGGCTTGCGATCGCATGTAAGCGTATGCTTCTTCCATTAACTGGGCGGTTTGCACCAAGTCAATAATGTGTACTCCGTTGCGAGCAGTGTATATGTAGGGAGCCATTTTCGGGTTCCACCGACGAGTCTGATGACCAAAATGAACCCCTGACTCCATCATTTGAGCCAATGAAACTACTGGCATATTTTCTCAACTCCTATTCGGGTTAAACCTCCATCCAGGTGTATTTCCGTGCGGGAAACACCCGAACTCCCGGATGTGCGAGATTGTGGAACCATACTAGGGTAGCATATTTCTGAGCATTAATGCTTCGCCGGGATAGTTACTTTCCCTCCATCAACTACTCTCAAAGCACAGCACAAAAAAGTGTTAGTTATCGCAGTTGAGCATAAGCTTCGTAAACGCCTTTGACGTTATACCAATTGAGAAAAATGCGAGCGATTTCTAAAGCTAATTGAGGTTTGCCTAAATTAATTAACCATTGCAGCAAAGGAGCCATTGTACGTTCGTTGAGAGCGCCATTCAAGGAGAGAATTCCCCACAATAAACGGTGCAACCAAGTCATTTGAATCATCATTCGTACTTCCCAAGTCGGGTGTTTTTGATAAAACAAAACTCCCATGCGTCCCCGCTGAATTTCTTTATCTATCAAGCGAGGAATTTGCTCTAGGCTAAAGGGAGGATGCCAGTGATAACCCACAGCTGCGGGACATTTAATTAATTTTAATCCTAGTTTTTTCAACCTGACGCCTAATTCTAAATCTTCCCAACCATAAAGCTGAAAGCGGGTATCAAAAAGCCCTGCTTTTTCTAACCAATGTTTGGGAATGGCGACGTTACCCGTGGCGAAAAATGCTGCGGAAAAATCGGTGATTTTGTAAGGTTCAGAGGTAGGATCGTGGAAATTGCAAGTATTAATTACCGCGCCGTAGGTAAAAAAGCGATCGCTTTTCAATTTCTTTTGTCCCTGTTTGAGAGCATCGACGTGGGCTTGGAGAAAATTCTCTGTTACTACCAAATCACTATCTATAAAAACAATAATGTCTCCTTGCGCTTGTTGGATTCCCAAATTTCGGGCGGCCGCCGGTCCCTGGTGCTGTTGTCGAAAGCTGCGCAGGTGGGGAAATTCGTTTTTGCGTTCTGCTAAAAACTCCCAAGTACCGTCAGTTGAACCATCATCCACCACTACAACTTCATAACCGCTTGCACTTGCTGCACTCAATTTCTGCACTTGTAGGGCGTGAAGGCATTTTTCCAGGATCGGCTTGCGATTGTATGTCGGAATCACAACGCTAACAAACACAGTTTTGCTCCCCACAGTATCGTCCATATCTAAGATGAGGACAATCTAAACACAAATACTGTTCCACCATCGTACCGTCTTGACTCCTTGCTTAACTGTTAATTAACTCCCTCTTTTTTTCCAAAAATATTCACCTCAATTGTGTATTGTATTTATCTGAAAATCTATCGAAATTTTAAGGATTTTTTGAACCTCTTAATTACTTTTAATTAACCCCAATATAACCTAATGTTAACATGAATCGCTTAGATTGTAATCGTCGATAATAAAGTTTGTCATTATCTGTCCTTGGGAGGCGGAAAAATTTTTTCTACAGGTGAGAATTCTGTGAGGAAAGACATAAGTGTCGTCTCTTTTTGTCTGTTATGTGAAATTAAAATTTTTGTGGAATTTTCCAACAAGCTTTCTGGACTAAAAATTTTGAGTTTATTTGGTGTGCGCTAGCGCCAAAACATGCCACTTTTTTCAAAAGAGGAAAACTTAATGTCCAAATTAACTCGCAGAGAGATTTTAATATTTTTTGCCGGCACTGCTGGTGCTGCGGTTTTGGGGGATACGATTTTAGATGGTATTACCGATCGCCCTCCAGCGGAAGCTAAAGGCATTCCGTTGGATTTTACACCCGTGCGCTTACCGCATCCTTTACCAATTTATCAACAGGTAAATAGCTATCTAGCCACAGGAATTGGTCAGGGAAAAGTGCTCAAGGCATCCCGGGACGCTAAGTTAGATAGCTACAACGTTATTGACGATGTGGTAGTTCCTCCAGAATACGAACGTTATGTAATTGTAAGTTGGGGCGATCGCGTCTTTCCTAACCCCGAAGAATATTTTGGCTACAATTGCGATTACACTGCTTTTATTCCCATTGGTAGAAATACGGATGATGGCTATTTGTGGGTCAATCACGAATATGTCAGCTACCCGATGTCTGATTTATTACTAGAGAGTAACAGCGACCTCCAGGGTTATCCAACAGCATTTTCTCAGGTAATTGGTTGGTCTTTACCCCCGACAAAAAATTTGGAAGCAGAAGGGGAATTTTTATACAACCAAGGAGGATCGGTGGTTCGCATCCGCCGCCGAAATGCCAAAAGGCGCTTTGCTGTGGTCAAAGATGCCAAAAATCGCCGCCTTCACGGTCTTTCGGGATTAAAAATCAACAGCCGTCGCAGCGATGGCTACCAAAATATTACTGCTTGGGGAACTCGCAGCTACCAGCAAGGCGATTTTAATTCTTTAATTGCAACCGGTCCAGCTGCTACAGAAGTTTTTAACCTTAGTTCGGATGGCTTGGGTAACGAAATTATCGGTACTGCTTTTAACTGTTCTGGCGGAACAACGCCGTGGGGAACAATCCTAACGGCGGAAGAAAACTTTCAAGGTACGGTAACAGAAGCAGTTAAACCCGACGGTACTCAAACAGGTTACACAGAGAACACGCCCGGAAAAACCTTTGGCTTAGTTGGAGAAAAATACGGCTGGATGGTAGAAATCGATCCTGCAAATCCCAATTTTCGTCCCCGCAAACACACTTGTTTGGGTCGTTTTCGCCACGAAAACATTGCCATACGCGTTCAACCGGGTAGGAAATTAGTTGCTTACATGGGTGATGACAGGCGTGGGGGGCATACCTGGAAATTTGTCAGTGCAGGTACTGTCTACAATCCAAAAGATAAAAATAACAGCAGTTTGTGGGAAAAAGGTACTCTTTTTGTCGCCCGTTACCATCCCGACGGTACGGGTGAGTGGATACCGTTACTGTTAGATACTCCCACCAATCCCATTCCACCGACAGTGATTTCTTCTGTGGAGTACGCTGCTTTAGGAAAAGCTCAACGGAATGGTCTTTTAAAGTTACCGAGGCGCAAAGGAATTGCAGGTGAAACAAAAGATGGCGGTGCATTCAACTGCGATCGCGAAAACGAAGCCAAAGCTTTACCAGATTATCAAAACAAAAAGTTATCTGACTTCTACACCAGTCAAGGTGCGATTTTGTGCGATGCTTTCCTAGCAGCAAATTTAGTCGGAGGAACTCCCACCGCTCGTCCGGAAGACGTAGAAATTCATCCCTTTACCCAAGAGGTGTTTATTGCTTTTACCGATGGTGCACCGGGAAGCGACGGTTATCCAGATTCGCGGATTTTTCAAGTAGCCAAGTTAAGTTCCGAGGTGAATGCCACCCAGCAATCTGGAGGACTTTACAAGATTATAGAAGATAGCAGTGACGGTACCGGTCGCACCTTTCGCTGGCAGAGATTTTTGCAAGGAGGAGAAGCAGGCTCGGTAAACGGAGCCGGTTTTGCTAACATAGATAACTTAGTGTTCGATCGCCAAGCCCATGTTTGGGGTGTGATCGATATGTCCACCGAAACCCACAATGGTTTCAACACCGGCGCTGCGGGTACTCCAACTACGGTCGAGCATGCAGTCAGCGGTAATGTTTCCAATCTCACTGCTGTTTTTGGCAACAATTGGTTGCTGTTTATCCCCACCACTGGTCCTCATGCTGGCAAAGTTATTCCTTTTGCCTACGGACCAGTACGTTGCGAAATGACAGGACCGACTTTTGTGGAAGATACTCTTATTATTTCCGTACAGCATCCCGGCGAAGATTGTCCGATCAACGATGGTAAAATTCTCAGCCGCAGTATCGAGTTACTGGATTTGAATGGAAATATCTTCAACCAAACTCGCAGCGTACCTCGGGGTAGCAGCTGGCCTAGCAATATTTCTCCTGCGGATGGTGGTAAGGGCGAAGCAACGGGTATACCGCGTCCATCGGTAATTGGTATCCAGCGTCGCCACAATCGTGGCAGATTTGTTTAGCGCCCGCAGCAGCAAACTACCGTGGAGTTCTATCTCGAAAATCTCTACGGTATGTTTGAAATTGCAGATAATTCTAAGTTGTGTAAGTGAAGTTATGCCAAGGGTAATTAGATATAATAATCACTCACTATGCAGCTTTTTCTAACTGGAGAAATTGATGGGTCGTGCCAAAAAGGTTGTACTGGCATATTCTGGTGGAGTAGATACGTCTGTGTGCATTCCCTACCTCAAGCATGAGTGGGGTGTGGAAGAAGTGATAGCTTTAGCAGCAGATTTGGGTCAGAAAGAGGAATTAGAAGCAGTTCGAGAAAAAGCGCTCAAATCAGGTGCAAGCGAATCATTAGTGGTAGATGTCAAAGAAATTTTTGTCAAAGATTATGCTTTTAGCGCTATTCAAGCTAATGCTGTTTACGAAAATCGCTATCCTTTAACCACAGCTCTTGCTCGACCGCTAATTGCTAAGCTCCTGGTGGAAACAGCAGAAAAATACGGTGCGGATGCGATCGCTCACGGTTGCACTGGTAAGGGAAACGATCAAGTTCGTTTTGATGTGTCTTGTGCTGCTTTGAATCCCAACCTCAAGATCCTTGCACCCGCAAGAGAATGGGGAATGAGTCGCGAGGAAACTATCGCTTACGGAGAACGATTTGGCATTCCAGCGCCTGTGAAAAAATCTTCTCCTTACAGTATTGACAAAAATTTACTCGGTTGCAGTATTGAAGCGGGAATACTGGAAGACCCCCAAGTGGAACCACCAGAAGAAATCTATCAAATGACCAAGGCGATCGCCGACACGCCCGACGACCCAGAATACGTGGAAATTGGTTTTACCAAAGGAGTTCCCACCAGTCTTAACGGTGAACGGAAAAATCCTGTAGAACTAATTGCACAACTCAATCGCATTGCTGGAAATCACGGTGTCGGACGCATCGATATGATCGAAAATCGCTTGGTGGGTATTAAATCGCGGGAAATATACGAAGCTCCGGCGATGGTAGTTTTAATTCAAGCCCACCGCGATTTGGAAAGTCTGACCCTAACAGCAGATGTTACCCACTACAAGCGAGGTGTGGAAGAAACCTACAGTCAGTTAATTTACAACGGCTTGTGGTACAGTCCTCTCAAGGCGGCCTTAGATGGGTTTATTCGAGAAACTCAACAGCGAGTTTCTGGAACGATCGCAGTTAAGTTATTCAAGGGTAACGCTACCGTGGTCGGACGCCGTTCTGAAAATTCTTTGTACGCCCCTGATTTGGCCACCTATGGTCCTGAAGACCAATTTGACCACAAAGCCGCGGAAGGATTTATCTATATTTGGGGTTTACCTACTCGCATTTGGGCAAGACAAACAAGAAAGATAAATGAATCCTCGAGTTTTTCCTAATCCTTAGCTTCCAGTCCTTGTTGCCGAGCTTCCCACCACAAGGGTATGACTATAACAGCAATAAGGATTGCTAAGGCGGCGAGCGCAAATTGGCTGACCCAGGCTACCAACTGCTCTAGAGAGATAATTTTACCTGCAAAGAAAGCAAGCGTTACCATAACGCTCGCCCAAACGCTGGCTCCCATCAAGTTGAATACAAAGAATTTGCCAAAGGACATTTCTGCGATCCCAGCAACAGGTGCAGCAAATATTCGCAATAGAGCAAAAAAACGCCCAAAAAAAACTGCTTTGGCTGCGTTTTCTTGAAATTGTTTCTTGATATGTAAAAGTCGAGCTTCTGATATTCTCAACAGGCTACCAACTCTTACCAGCAAAGGCCAGCCACCAGCTCTACCAATCCAGTAACCGCAAATTCCGCCTATGGTAGCTCCTGCGATCGCATCTCCAAGAACTAGCCAATAATTCAGTTCTTGATTGCCAGCTAGAAAACCTCCCACTAATGTTACAGTTTCACCTGGAATCGGAATGCCCAAATTTTCTAACAATACTCCCAAAAATATTGCCCAGTAACCATAAACGCGGGCAAGTTGTTGGACGTTGTCTAGCGAGATGAACTCTACAGACATTCAATACCGCTACCTTTACAAATTTTTACTTTTACTATCATGTTGACTTTTTTCAGTGCCCGTGTCAATGCAGCTAGCTCAGATGTAAATCTACTGAATTCCTATGGTGATTTTTCATGAAAACTTTATAAAATCCCCTGGTTCCTATAAAGTTTTATTAAATGATATTGATGTTACCGAAATTTCAGGGCACTTGTGCCTATATTGGGGTAAGTTAAAACAAATTATACGGCATAAATACTGATACTACTTTAGACATTACTAAGTAAGGCAGTGTTTGTGTCTGTTTTCGACATTTTTAGTTTTTCAACTACCCAGTGAAGTTCATGACTCTAAAATCAGAACATCAAGTAATTTTGTTCAAGCCCCAAGGACGCATAGACTTACACGGTGGTATGGCTTTGAGTGAAAAGATGGCTGGAGTAGTACCCCAGCGTGACCAACTGTGGGTGATCGATCTAGCCGAAGTCGATTTCATGGATAGTTCTGGGTTGGTTTCATTAGTTCAAGGACTGAAAGCTGCACGTCAAAGTGGTTGTCGTTTAGTACTGTGTAACGTTCAAGCTCCCGTGAGATTAATTTTAGAGCTTACCCAGCTAGATTCAGTATTTGAAATTGTTAACACTTATGAAGACATTGCTGAATCGGCAAAAGCCGTTTGCTGCTAACAGAGAAAGGGAATTAGTTAATTTGACACCGGACGGGGAAAGTTTGGCAAGTCTATACCGCTGTGGGAACTAGTACGATTTTTTAAGGCCAAACGATAACTTACGCTTTGCAGTTCTGCTTGCAGGCGACGGTTTTCTCTTTGTAAGTTTGCAACCTTTTCTCTCACCGGAGCCATGCGCTCCTCAAACTTGCGACGATAAATTTGAGGCAACTCTTGTACTACTTGCTCTAACATCCGACTGCGATCGCTTAGTTCTTGCACTGATTGGCGTAACTGATAAATTTCGCTATCCCGAGTTGCTATTTGCTCTTGGTAAAACGCCACCTGTTGTTCAACAGCTTGTAGTTGTTCTTGTAAAGCTTGCAGCTGACTTTGATAGCGTTCTGACACTTCTGGTTGAGGCATAAAGTTAGTATTACCCTTTACTAACCGGAAGAGCTCTTGAGATAACTGTTGCACTAATTGATCGCGAAGTTGCAATTCTTGACGCAATTTCGATACTTCTGCAGATAGTGCTTGAATAGTGGAGTTGTCAGTTTGACTCACGGTGGTAACCAGCTCCCATGTAGTAATTATGGCAATTAATAAAAGTAATAATACTTAGAAAAACAAAAAGTGACTAGATACAAGTACTTGCTAATTTAGCATTAGCGACAAAATCAGCAAGTAGGAAAAGGCAATTTTTTTAACTTTTAAAAAACTTAACTGCTCGGAGACGGGGTAGTTCTGTTGCGGGGAAACGGCCATTGATTCCCGGGTAGGGAAAAATATAACAGCTAGCAACTTTTTTACCACACCCGGGATTTGAGAGCATCTTCAAGCAACTTCTGTAGAAACTTTAGGTTTTTGTAGCTTTTGCTTGATTGTCAGGTAGCGAATAACTTCTTCACTCAAACGCATGGCGCGCTCTAAAACAGCAACAATGTTTCCAGAACCGGTGTAGTTCATCTGGATGTAGATACCATCCCGTTGCTTGTTAATTTCATAAGCTAAACGACGCTTACCGCGGTTTTGAATTTGGATGTTATCAGCACCTTGTTCTCGCAGCAAATTTTCGTATTTAGCAATAGCTTGTTCTATCTGCTCGTCTCCCAGATCTGGGTGCAGGATGTACATTGTTTCGTAAGCTGTCTGCATTGTGGCATTCTCCTTTTGGACTGTACGGCGGCTGCTGTCAATGGGGATTTGTTGTTGTTTTTAATACAACACCCCCTCAACATCTCCAGCAACAAGGAACTATAATCTTACCAGTTTTTCATTTTAATGCTTAGCTGCATCGGCCAAATTAGTCATTAGTTTGTCAATACCAAACTATGGACTATTGACATTGAGAGGTGATTTGATCTGATACAGAGGAATTTATTAAGGCTATGGCACAGCGGTATGTACGAGTTCAAAATCAACAAGGACAAGTTTATTACGGGTTGTTACAACTATCTTTAAAGGTGCAAGTTCTGGATGCTCCTCCTTGGTTGCAAGGACAACCTACTGATTTGATTTTGGAACCAGACAACTACGAAATCTTGGCTCCCTGTGCTCCCTCCAAAATCGTTGCGGTAGGAAAAAATTACGCTGAACACGCTGCAGAAATGGAAAGTGAGGTTCCCAAAGAACCACTGCTTTTTTTAAAACCTCCTACTTCTGTGATTGCTTCTCTTTCCAAAATTTTGTATCCGCCGCAATCGCAACGAGTAGACTACGAAGGAGAGTTAGCGTTGGTCATAGGCGATCGCGCTTTTGATTGCACTACCGAGCAAGCGCAGACGAAAATTTGGGGTTATACGATCGCCAACGATGTCACAGCGCGGGATTTACAAAGAAAAGATATTCAATGGACCCGAGCGAAGGGATTTGACAGTTTCTGTCCCTTGGGTCCGTGGATTGTCCGCGAACTTAGTCCCGGAGCGAGATTGCAAACTTTTTTGAATGAAAGCACTACCCCTGTACAATCTGCAACTATTGACCAGATGGTGTTTCCCCCAGATTTTCTTGTCTCCTATATCAGCAAGGTCATGACTTTGTTACCGGGAGATGTAGTTCTGACCGGTACACCCATGGGAGTAGGGCCTTTAAAAGTAGGCGATCGCGTTCGTGTAGAAATAGAAGGTATTGGTCGCTTGGAGAACACCGTGGTAGCTCGTTAATTGCTAGCGCGGTAATTGCATGTACACTGCATCGGAAATTGCAGGAATTTCTGCGTAACGCCCCCATAAAGACTGGATAATAGAATATGCAGACGCCGCCACTATACCCAAAAAAATGGTCGTATAAAGCGTTTGCATGGCAAAGTTTCCTGCTGGCAGCAAGCCTACCACATCCGTGAGGACGCCAAACAAAAACACGACGATATCTAAAAGAATTGCTTGCAGAGTATTGAAACGAATAAAGTGACTGATTTTTTCGTTTCTGACTACAAAGATAAACAAAGCAAAGAAAATAATCAGACCTGCGTAACGAACACCATAGTAAATTCTTAACAGCGGCAATAAAGGCAAAAATAGCACTTGCAAAAATGGAAACTGCGTCAAGAAAAATTGACCGTAGACAAAAACCTCCACAATGGGAAGCAAATAAGGCAAACAAGCAAAAATTCGCTCTGGAAACGTCGTAGACCCGCGCCAAGTCATGCTGCGTTCTCCTATTATGAAACTCTTGTTGTCGTATGAACCTAGAATAACGCAGTTAAGTTGCTTGTTATCTTTTCCAGAATTCCTTCATTCTACATTGACAACTCGAAAACCCATCATGCACTCGTACTGTTGCGGCTGTTGCTCAGTAATTTCACGCACGGCGTGACCGCAGCGAAGTTGGCCTTGATGCCAGCGAGGAAGACCGCTGCTGTTGGCCATTAAGCAAGATTGGCAAACTTGCTGAGGGGTAAGGATTTGATCCTCTATCAAAATTACCAGCATCCAATCTCTCCTGTAAATCCTCAAATGTTTTCCACGTTTTCCCCTTGGACTGCGAATTTTTTTGGCTGTAATTGGCGATTTGATGCTGCAAGTAACAAGCAAGTAAAAATTGTCCGTTTTTCTTACCTACTTGTTAATTTTATTGCTTTAGTACTGCTGCTGTGTGGCGAGCAAAATTGTCCAAGCGGACTTGAGTTAATTGTAAATGCAAACAACTAATTTGTAGTAAAAACAAATACATAAATTTACGACAGCGACCATCATAAATAGTTCATACTTGATATAGAAAACAGCGTTATGATAATTAACGCACTGACCGGATGGGCGTGGAAATCTTCAAGTTGAATCCACAGTCAGAAACTTCTCAAAGCAGTGAAACTGTTGATTTGCAACTTGTAAGTACGCTGCTCAACTATTGTGCAATTTGATTTCAGGATAACTAAAAGTGACTAGAACTAATTTAGATTTTTTGGTTTCCGGCGATCCGATAGTTGCGGAGTTGATTAACAAAGAATTACAACGCCAGCGCCACCACTTGGAGTTAATCGCTAGTGAAAACTTTACCTCTGCTGCGGTGCTAGCTGCACAAGGTTCGGTACTCACCAATAAATATGCCGAAGGATTACCCGGTAAACGTTACTATGGTGGTTGCGAATTCATAGACGAAATTGAACAGCTTGCCATCGATAGAGTCAAGCAATTATTTGGCGCCGCTCATGCTAACGTGCAACCGCACTCGGGTGCACAAGCTAACTTTGCAGTGTTTTTAACGCTGCTAGAACCGGGAGATACAATTATGGGGATGGACTTGTCCCATGGCGGACATTTAACTCACGGTTCACCCGTAAACGTTTCTGGTAAATGGTTTCGGGTCGTTCATTACGGTGTCGACCAACAAACAGAACAACTCGACTACGATCGCGTTCGCGAGCTGGCGCTGAGGGAGCGTCCAAAGCTCTTAATTTGCGGTTATTCTGCTTATCCCCGCGTGATTGACTTTGCCAAATTCCGTACTATTGCGGATGAAGTTGGTGCTTATTTGCTGGCGGATATCGCTCACATAGCCGGTTTGGTTGCTAGCGGACTGCACCCCGACCCCATTCCCTATTGCGATGTGGTCACAACTACCACCCATAAAACCCTGCGCGGTCCCAGAGGTGGTTTAATAATGACCCGCGATCCAGAATTAGGTAAAAAATTGGACAAGGCTGTTTTCCCCGGAAGTCAAGGAGGACCCCTAGAACACGTTATTGCAGCTAAAGCAGTAGCTTTTGGAGAAGCTCTCAAACCTGAGTTTAAAACTTATAGCAGGCAAGTGATTGAAAATGCCCGCGCTTTGGCTGCACAACTGCAAAAGCGTGGTTTGAAGCTAGTATCCAACGGCACTGACAATCATTTAATGCTCGTGGATTTACGGAGTATTGGCTTGACAGGAAAGCAAGCAGAACAGTATCTCAGTGCTGTCAACGTCACAACTAACAAAAACACGGTTCCTTTCGATCCACAGTCGCCATTTGTAACCAGTGGCCTGAGATTAGGTTCTCCAGCGATGACAACACGAGGATTAAAAGTCGCAGAGTTCACAGAAATCGGTGATATCATTGCCGATCGCCTGCTCAATCCAGATTCCCAAGCAGTGCAGGAAGATTGTCGACAAAGAGTAGCAGCTTTGTGCGATCGCTTCCCCCTATATCCCCACTTACAAATTCCCGTACCAGCTTTGACCTAAGGAATAGGGAATTATTAGTAGCTAGTGGTAAAGAAGGCAAAACAGAAGTACCCTGTCTGTTGGTAGAAGGTTCCCCACGCTTGAAAGCAGGAAGTTTAATCATTGCTGTGAATACATTCTTTGCTTCTACCCCAGAGCCTTCTGCCTTTTTTCTGGTAATTTCAAAAGCAGGTAAACAAAATTAAATTACCAGCAATTCAATTCACTACCAGCTACTAGCTACTAGCAATTTATGAGTGCAGAAATTATTTGCGTCGGGACAGAGTTGCTATTGGGAAATATCCTCAATAGCAATTCGCAATTTTTGGCAATTGAATTAGCAAAACTAGGCATTCCCCATTACTATCAAACTGTAGTAGGAGACAACCTCCAAAGACTCAAGCACGCCATCGATATTGCAACTAAAAGAGCAGAAATTTTGATTTTTACAGGCGGACTCGGACCCACACCCGACGACCTGACCTGCGAAGCGATCGCTGATTTTTTTGGCGTTCCTTTGGTAGAAGATCCGGAAATTATTGAAGATATTACCCAAAAGTTGCAAGCACGAGGTCGTCCTGTAACTCCTAACAATCGCAAGCAAGCTTTAATTCCTCAAGGAGCAACTATCTTACCCAACCCGATTGGAACAGCACCAGGGATAATTTGGCAACCTCGTCCCGGACTGACTATCTTGACGTTCCCAGGTGTACCTGGGGAATTGCAACGAATGTGGAAAGAAACAGCAGTACCCTATCTGCAAAGCCAAGGTTGGGGTAAGGAAGTTATTCACAGTCGAATGCTAAAATTTTGGGGCATCGGTGAATCCGCTTTAGCCCAAAAAGTCTCAGCCTACTTTGACTTACCTAACCCCACAGTTGCACCTTACGCAAGCAAGGGAGAAGTTAAATTACGAATATCGGCCAAAGCTGCTTCCGAAGCAGAAGCGCAAAAGTTAATTGCTCCCATAGAACAACAAATTAAAGAAATTACTGGACTAGATTACTACGGCGCTGATGACGATACCCTCGCTTCTGTGGTTGGTCAGAGTCTGCGTCAGGTAAAACAAACGCTTTCTGTGGCTGAATCTTGTACGGGTGGCGGACTCGGACAAATGTTGACAGAAGTACCTGGTAGCTCTGATTACTTTTGGGGAGGAATTATTTCCTACCATAATTCTGTCAAACACGCGCTTTTGGGAGTAGATCCAAAGGATTTAGCACAATTTGGAGCAGTAAGCGCCACTGTTGCCAAACAAATGGCACAAGGAGCGCGATCGCGCCTTGGTACTTCCTGGGGATTAAGCATCACCGGTATTGCAGGACCAACCGGTGGAACCGAGACAAAGCCGGTAGGTCTAGTCTACATCGGTTTAGCAGGACCAGATGGCAATGTCGAAAGTTTTGAATATCGCTTCGGTACAAGACAAACTCGCTCCCTGATCAGACATCTAAGCGCCTGTACAGCATTGGATCTGCTACGACGGAAGTTATTAAAAAGCTCATGAGCTAAGTTGGTTTCGTTTCAATCCCTAATAGGAAGTAAGAGAAATTTCAACATCTGTCAATACCCTTATGTAGGTTGTATGAAGTCTAATAGAAACTCCACATCAGACTCATCTAGATCTTCTCTAGGTACTATTTCCATATGGCCGTCCTTGAAGATCAAAAGAAAAGCCCCAAAGTCACCATAGTCATCACTGATAGTCTGAAGATCATCCTTAAGTAAGAAGGCATCCTCCAAGTCATCACAAGTATGGGCTTTACCGTAAAGTTCAAAGGTCTCAAGATAGGGCATAGTTACTTATTACTAGCTCTTTCACTCCTTAATGCAAGCACAGCTTTATACTGTTCGTCAAGTTTCTTTTGGGCTTCTTTAAATAGTCTCTGAGCTTCTTCAGGTTTTAGTTCTCCTTTACTAATGCGTCTATTAAGTTCTCCTAAAGTAACGAAGCTTTCTCTTTTATAGTTGGTTTCAATCCCTAATAGGGAGTAAGAGAAATTTCAACTGTAGAGAAAAACAAGGAGTTTAAAAATGCTATTGTTTCAATCCCTAATAGGGAGTAAGAGAAATTTCAACATTCCCGAGAGGCTATTGAATTTGCCAAGGCACAATTCGTTTCAATCCCTAATAGGGAGTAAGAGAAATTTCAACGGATTTACCGGAAAAAGGCTTAGTGCTTTGTTTTGTTTCAATCCCTAATAGGGAGTAAGAGAAATTTCAACGGATTTACCGGAAAAAGGCTTAGTGCTTTGTTTTGTTTCAATCCCTAATAGGGAGTAAGAGAAATTTCAACCCTCTAAGCCATTCAAAAGCACCTCTTTTGCGGTACCAAAGGGTTTCAATCCCTAATAGGGAGTAAGAGAAATTTCAACCATCTGGTAGAGGTGATAAGTTGTACCGTCTGCGCAGTTTCAATCCCTAATAGGGAGTAAGAGAAATTTCAACCCTGGTTTAAGGTAAAATTTACACTCCAGTCGTTTCAATCCCTAATAGGGAGTAAGAGAAATTTCAACTGGACGGTCGAATCCACGGGAATATTTGCTGGTAGTTTCAATCCCTAATAGGGAGTAAGAGAAATTTCAACTAGAAGCCGCCTCAAATTCTTCGCGAGTACTTTCAGTTTCAATCCCTAATAGGGAGTAAGAGAAATTTCAACAAATAACGTAATTTTTAATCAAACTTTATTATCAATAATGGTTTCAATCCCTAATAGGGAGTAAGAGAAATTTCAACCTGGGCTAGTGCCAACCGCTACTATGACCTCGATAGGTTTCAATCCCTAATAGGGAGTAAGAGAAATTTCAACAATTACGTAGATGGTCCGTGCGTCACTTCTGGAATTGTTTCAATCCCTAATAGGGAGTAAGAGAAATTTCAACCTTCTTCCCGAATTACCAAAGGCGATTTGCCGTCCGTCTGTTTCAATCCCTAATAGGGAGTAAGAGAAATTTCAACTTCCGTTAATCCACGTAAATAACTTTTGTATATTACGATCGAGTTTCAATCCCTAATAGGGAGTAAAAGAAATTTCGACAACTGCGAACCTGAAGGACGAGAGGCGTGAGTCCCGTTTCAATCCCTAATAGGGAGTAAAAGAAATTTCGACCCATGTAACACGGTGTATCGCGCATTTTTTGAAAATCGCTTAAGTTTCAATCCCTAATAGGGAGTAAAAGAAATTTCGACTGATTACGACCCACACCACCAATACTTAAAGCATTTAGTTTCAATCCCTAATAGGGAGTAAAAGAAATTTCGACTACCAGGGGATAATCTCCCCTGGAGAATTCTTGGATCCACTCTAGTTTCAATCCCTAATAGGGAGTAAAAGAAATTTCGACAGAAGCACAAAAACTTTGGAATTCCTTTGCACAAAGTGTTTCAATCCCTAATAGGGAGTAAAAGAAATTTCGACTCGGCTAAGATAAGTATCAAATAAAGCTTCTGCTGGTTTCAATCCCTAATAGGGAGTAAAAGAAATTTCGACAATCCGCGGTAAAGGTACAGCGCCATCAGCAGTTTGTTTCAATCCCTAATAGGGAGTAAAAGAAATTTCGACATCGGGCAAGTAGCCAAAACGGTCCGCCATATAGTTTCAATCCCTAATAGGGAGTAAAAGAAATTTCGACATTGTAATTCGGGATTACCAGGCGTACTAAATGCGATCGGTTTCAATCCCTAATAGGGAGTAAAAGAAATTTCGACAGGAATTTCTCGCCGAAATTCAGCAAGCCAAAATGTTTCAATCCCTAATAGGGAGTAAAAGAAATTTCGACTTGCTTGTTTGCCGCATCGGGACAATTACAGTAAGTTTCAATCCCTAATAGGGAGTAAAAGAAATTTCGACGTCATTCAGATTCCCTAGGCTGTAAATGCCTAAGTGTTTCAATCCCTAATAGGGAGTAAAAGAAATTTCGACTCCTTCTCCTTGTTGTGGTGAAATTACCGTAAGCCGTTTCAATCCCTAATAGGGAGTAAAAGAAATTTCGACTCCGCTGCTGTTGATGCCGAAAAAGCTGAAGTTTTGTTTCAATCCCTAATAGGGAGTAAAAGAAATTTCGACAATTCTTGTGCATAGCGTCTTCTTAATTCCTTGTTGTTTCAATCCCTAATAGGGAGTAAAAGAAATTTCGACTCTGATGACGGATACATTAGAATCCCGGCAGACTACGGGTTAGTAGTAAAGTTTCAATCCCTAATAGGGAGTAAAAGAAATTTCGACGAAAGCTACAATGCCCTTTCCTCAAATCTTTTTGGCATTGTTTCAATCCCTAATAGGGAGTAAAAGAAATTTCGACATCGTGAAGTTTGGCCGGTAAAAAGTTCTTTTTCCGTTTCAATCCCTAATAGGGAGTAAAAGAAATTTCGACCTGAATATGCACAAATCTTTTGTGAATACAAAAATCGCGTTGAGTTTCAATCCCTAATAGGGAGTAAAAGAAATTTCGACAAGGCACGCCCAAACAAATCGTTTGGGCACAGGTTTCAATCCCTAATAGGGAGTAAAAGAAATTTCGACCCGGTGGTTGCCAATGTCTGATTGATTTTTGGCGAGTTTCAATCCCTAATAGGGAGTAAAAGAAATTTCGACTGCGGTAACTGGAAATTGAATCAGTATGAAATTTTCAAGGTTCATTAGCGCAGATGGTGTAATCATAGCATGGAAAAATTGGATTGACTAGGGGTGTAAATGGCTGAAATCTAGTCTGGGTAAAGAGCGCGGGTGGGTGAGAAACAAATTTTGCTCCTAGTTTTTGTGCCAAGAGGGTTTTGGGCATTTTTGGGAGAAAGGATTTTTGTACACCTACCCATCCGCGCAAAGGGAAAAGGCAGAGGGTAAAATTTGAGGAATACCTGAAGGCGATCGCACGACTGGTGTTGGCAGCATCCCAGAAATCGCGGGAAGCACTCAAAGCCTAAGAATACCTGAAGGCGATCACACGACTGGTGTTGGCAGCAGGGGACGTTGCCACTCGAAAACTGGTCTTTACATAACACGATACCTCCTAACAGCAGGGAAATTACTCTGAAATACTTAGGAGGCGATCGCCAAGTTCAGTAGCATTTCTCCAGCTTGCAAATGCTTCTAAAATTTTCCTCTTTTGAGGCAATAGTATCAAACAAGGGAAACATTGAGTAATCGCAGGCGATTTGACGTGCTTTCTCAGTGTATGGAGATGTTTTTAATTTTTTCTTACTCAAGTCTTCCCAATGTTCCTTTAGTCTTGTGCTTTCTCAGTGTATGGAGATGTTTTTAATTTTTTGCTTTTGCAATATCAAAGTTAAACAGAAAAATTTTTAACAATTCATTAACTTAGTGCCACAGTGTAATAGCCAAGACCAAATTTCTATTCAACTAACAACTGACTATTTCTGTTAATTACTAGATTTATCATCACAAGGTGTTCCAAAGTATACTTGCCGATCTAAAAAAATAAATAAAATTTCACATCCACAATCTAAATACTGTTTCAATTTTTACCTTGATTGCTGAGCGCGAAGGATTTTTAGAGGAAATTTGGAAATATATTAAAAGTTGGATATCAAGATAGTTGTGTGAAAATCGAGTACAAAATTTTCAAGCTTTAACTATCTCAGGCAATAATCAGCACATGTAAACTACCTATACTGATGTAATTTATAAGTGAGAGCAACTATAACATCTTCAAGAAATTATGCCATCATAGAGAGAATGGATTCTAAATTGTATCTGTAATCTGTAGTGAAAAATGAGTGAGCAACGCGACGCTGAGGTGTCGTTAGCTGATTCTCAGCAGTTAGGGGAAGCAAGCAATGATACAGCGACCAAATCGGTCAAGAAGTTTTTGCACAAATCGCTGACTGGTGTTTGGGAAAAAGCAACAGCACCCTTGCAGCGATCTTTTGGTGTCGAGCAACTAGCACGAACAATTGTAAAGTGGTTTAGCGTTAGTGAAGCTGAAATTGCTAAAATCTTGGAGACTGTTCGAGCAGAACTACCAACCACAGAAGCGCTGTTGCTCGGTAAACCCCAAGCTGGCAAAAGTTCTATTGTACGGGGATTGACAGGGGTTTCTGCTGAGATTGTCGGTCAAGGGTTTCGTCCTCATACCCAACACACCCAGCGTTACGCTTATCCTTCTAATGATGTACCGTTGCTTATTTTTAAGGATACAGTGGGTCTGGGAGATGTCAAGCAAGAAACTCAAACAATTATACAAGAATTGATTGGCGATCTGCAGGCAGAAAGCCGTGGTGCCAAAATACTGATTCTAACGGTAAAAATCAACGATTTTGCCACCGAAACACTTCGACAAATCGCCGAGCGGTTACGTCAGCAGTATCCAGAAATTCCTTGTTTGTTAGCAGTCACTTGTTTGCATGAGGTGTATCCTCCTGAGATAACCGATCATCCTGCTTATCCACCTGAGTGCAAAGAGGTAACTCGAGCTTTTGACGCGATCGAGGAAGCTTTTGGAAAATTGTGCGATCGCGCGGTTTTGATTGACTTTACCTTGGAAGAAGATGGCTACACTCCGGTATTTTACGGTTTAGAGGCCTTGACGCAGGCCTTAGCAGATTTACTTCCAGAAGCAGAAGCAAGGACAATCCACCAGTTGTTGGATCGAAAGGCAGGTGAAAAAATTGGTAACCTTTACAAAGATGTGGGACGGCGCTACATGTTGGCGTTTGCGATCGCCGCTGCTACAATTACTTCCGTGCCTTTACCGTTTGCTACCATGCCCATTTTAACGGCATTGCAAGTATCGATGGTAGGTTTGTTAGGTAATTTATACGGACAAACCCTCACACCATCGCAAGCAGGAGGTTTGGTCAGCGCGATCGCGGGAGGGTTCTTAGCTAAGGCGATCGGACGGGAATTGGTAAAATTCCTACCTGGTTTTGGTAGTGTGATTGCTGCATATTGGGCAGCGGCTTATACTTGGTCTTTAGGTGAAGCAGCGTGCGTTTACTTTGGTGAGTTAATGGGTGGGAAAAAACCAGATACAAAGAAAATTCAAGCTGTAATGCAACAAGCTTTTTGGGAAGCAAAACAAAGGTTCAAAGCATATAGCAGAAGCTAGAAGCTGCAAAAAAACCTTTGTGTTTTTGTTGCTTTTGCGATTTAGCTTTCTCCTACCTTCATCGCCGACAATACGGCCTTTTCGCTTGCGTCTTTATAAAGTGCGTGCAAATATTTCATAACCACATCAGCGACAGTGAAGGTGGCTAAACTTTCCTGTTCTTTTGCTAAAGGAATAGCTCCCAACACATCCAAAACAGTTTCGCCTGTCGATGGTGCAATCACAACTAAAGAAGGCTCCAGGGATTGTTTGTATTGCCAAAAATCCTCAAGATTAGTATACTGATTTTGGGAAGTAGGCTGTTTGTATTCAGGTGTTTCTACTTCTGAAAATTCAATATTTGCACGGCGTAATTGGCGCAAATCACTGATTATTTGTTCTTTGGTACGTCCTCGCAGTTGAAATAGTACAAACGGATCTTCACTAAAGCGATCGCCTAATTGATAGTAAACTGCGGCAATATGTTTGCAGGGATTAGCGCGATCGGGACAAGAACACTGACTGTGAACGTCAGCTAAGGTAAAAGGAAATAGCGAAAGGCCGTTAGCTGTAAAAACTTCTTCTATATTTTGCGGCATTTCTCCTGCCAATAACTTAGCAGCGAAAATCGCTTTTTGAGACATGGTTTCAACTATATAACCCCATTGTTCTTCCGTGAAAGTATCAAGAGAAAGAGACACTTTATACGGTTCCGCTTCACTACCCTGTATCCTAGCTAAAACTTTGGCTCCTTCAAAATCAATACTCAATACATTTCCTTGGCGAGCATAATTTCTACCGCGTTCTAAACGCTTTTTAAAACGGTAGGAATCCAATAATTCCAACCAACGTTGCGACCACCATTCTCGGCTAGCTTGTAGGGTGTAATTAGTCATATTTTCTCTGATTTTCAGGGCAAAAGTAAGAAGAAATAAAAACAAGAAACAGGAAGAGAAAAAAGCCAAAACCTATTTGCTTTTACTCCTCATCTTCTTCAAGAATTGCACTGCGATCTAGTAACAATAAGTTGCGGAGTTGGTCTGTATCCAATTCGGTTAACCACTCTTCACCTCCACCTACAACTTGTTCGGCTAGTTGTTTTTTGCTTTCAATCATGTCATGAATTTTTTCTTCTAAGGTACCGGTACAAACAAATTTGTGTACTTGTACGTTACGGATTTGACCAATACGAAATACTCGGTCTGTGGCTTGATTTTCTACAGCTGGGTTCCACCAGCGGTCGAAGTGAAAAACGTGGTTAGCCCGCGTTAAATTGAGTCCGACACCACCAGCTTTGAGTGATAGTATCATTATGGGCGGACCTTGGGGGTCGTGTTGAAAGCGGTCTATAATTTCTTCGCGTTGTTTTTTACCGGTAGCGCCATACAAAAATAATATTTCTCGCCCTAGTTGTTGTTGCAAATAAGGTTGAAGTAGCTTGCCCCACTCCGCAAATTGAGTGAAAATTAAAGCGCGATCGCCTTCTGCTAAGATCTCTTCTAGCATTTCCTGCAATCGCATTAATTTCCCTGATTGACGGGGTTCTGAAAGAGTGTCTTTTTTAAGGTACTGAGCGGGATGGTTGCAAATTTGCTTTAACTTGACAAGCAAGGCCAAAATCTTACCCCGACGCTGGATTCCTGTGGCGTCTGCAATTTCAACCAGGGACTGTTCAACTACCTGTTGATACAACTTTGCTTGTTCGGGACTCAGACCGCAAAAGACAGTCCATTCCTGCTTTTCTGGTAAATCTTGAATAATTTCGCGATCGGTTTTTAAACGTCGCAAAATAAACGGTTGTACTAACGAGCGCAGTTGGTTTAAAGAAGCAGTATCCCCATATTTTTCAATGGGAATAGCAAAGCGACGTTGGAAGAATTGTTTGTTTCCCAAATAGCCAGGATTGAGAAAATCTAAAATCGACCACAGCTCTTGCAATCTATTTTCAACTGGCGTGCCAGTAAGGGCAATACGAAATACCGCCTTTAACTGTCGCACTGCTTGTGACTGTTTTGCTTCTGAGTTTTTAATATTTTGTGCTTCGTCTAAAACAATTATCTGCCAGGAAACACTTTGCAAAGACTTTAAATCGCGAGGAACAAGAGAGTAACTGGTAATAACTAAATCATGTTTTTTGGCCAGTTCTTCAAAAGTTTTACCTTTGGGACGCTTGTCGCCGTGATATTGCAAAACTTTCAACGAAGGAGCAAATTTTTTGACTTCTCTTTCCCAATTACCCAAAACAGAGGTTGGACAAATTAGTAATGTGGGATTTTCTAAGGCATTTTCTTGTTTTAGGTACAGTAAAAACGCAATGCACTGTATGGTTTTACCCAATCCCATGTCGTCTGCAAGACAAGCTCCCAAACCCCACCTTTCTAGAAACGCTAACCAAGCCATTCCGCGCTGTTGATAGGGTCGCAGCTGTCCCTGGAAACCAACGGGTGTGGGTAAAGGTTCAATAGCTTTGTTATTTGTGAGAGTTGTGACTAATTCTTGCAGCGCACCCGATGCTTCGAAACTGACTACCGGTAATTTTTCAATGGTCTGGGTGTCGCCAGTACTCAAGCGCAGGGCGTCTTCTAGCGAAAGCGTCATTTGGTCTTTGCAAGCAGCAAAAAATGCTTGCGCTGTTTTGATGTCTTGGGGTCTTAACTCTACCCACTCACCGTTGATTTCCACAAGTGGACTGTTTAAGGCTACAAGTTTGTCGAACTCTTCCCGAGAAAGAGTTTGTCCGCCAATGGCCAATTGCCATTGAAAATTCAACAAACTTTGCAAACCCAAGCGTCCTTGTGTTTTTTGGGGCATTTGAGCGATAATCTTCAAACCGAGGCGATTTGCCCATCCTTCTCGGTTTGCCAAACTTTTAGGTAAAACTACACCCAGGCCGTTATCTTCAAAGCGCCATTTGACCGATTTGATAAACTCGTAGGCTTGTGTGGGATTGAGCTGGCAAGATTGGGGATACGGTGTTTCTAAACTGGGTGCAATGAGCGGATACAATCGCGAAGCTAACCCCAAACCCCGCAAAAATGTTTCTTGGGGTTGTTTTATTGTTCGATTTTGATAAACAAAGCTTTCAACTGGATGTTGCCATATTGTTTCTGCATCTACCAAAAATTCCGGATCGTCTGGTGCTTGTAGAAAATATGCCAAGGTCCATTCTGTTTGTTGCGGTTTTGGCGGTTGCAGAACAAAACAGGTTCGAAATCGATTTTTGCCGCCGATTTGGTATTGTAGCGGCATTGTCCAAGCTTTTAAAGCCGCTTCTAAGCGTTCCAAAGCTGCTGGATCGCCGGTGACTTTGGATGATGTGTTTGTTAAAGCATGCAGCCACTGTCTGATTGTTGATGGTAGAGATGCCATGACTCTGGTGTCGAGCAGGACTTGGGACCCTACCATGCTTCGAATTTGGGCATCTATGGTACTGTTGAGAAATTCTAGCAGTAGTTCCTGGGGTTCAATGGGGATGTCTGTGCGAATAGGTGAGAATAGAGAGGATGATTTTTCGATTTCACCTTGATACGTTCGGCAGGCAAGTGGCATTAATTGAGAAAATTTTTCTAAACGAGTGCCATCTTGGGCGCTGTCTAGAAGTGCTTGCCATTTGGCAACTATAGAATTATCGAGACGTCGTTCGAGCGTGGGTAAAAATTTCGAGCGGGCGATTAAATCTAAGCTCCAACGAGCTATGTGCGACCAAAAGCGTAAATCCGCACCGACAAAATCATCTTCTTGATTGGCAATGCTAATGGGTAGAGAAGTCAAAAAGGCGATCGCCTCTGCTGGACTCAGACAAAAACCCTCGACTAGCCAAGGTTGTAGGTATTGTGGAAATGGCTTTGTCAAGCCAGTTGTGGCCGAATGCACCGGATAAATAAATTCTCCGTCCTGTTTTTTGCTTTTGGAAAAATATGTAGGTAGAACAACAACACAGCACTCTGTTGCTACAAAAGCAGCTTTTTCCTTGTTTTGTTCTGTTTGCCTGCTGCCAGCATTACCCTCCAAAAAAGATTGCATTGCTGTTGTCTTTGCAGGCTGCTGGGGCGAAGCAGGTATTTTGATACCGCGCGAACTCAGCCATTTCTCCAATTCTATCGCTGTCATCCCGTAAGGATGAAACGGCACCTGCGTCAATGTAGCCGTATCTATTTTTGTCTCTAGGGAACGCCAAGTCTCTCCCCAAACGAATAAACCACTTCCTTGACCTCGTAACAACCAACTACCGTGTAAAATTGCCATTTGTTAACTGCTTAGATGTTCACCAAAATAAAGCTTGATTTTGCTTGTGGTCTTCTTCCGGTAATTACTTAATTTACAAATTCTGAAAAATTATTTGAAAAATTATTATTGAATACCCTAGTTAATTAAGATTATTTAATAAATTTTAATAAATTTTAACAAAAATCTGAGCATGAAAAGAAAATAAGGTAAAATGCATCAATAGGAACAGGAGGCAATCAAGAAATTACTGACTCTGGCAATTGGGGAAGTAAAACTTATCCCCAAATGTAGATTCCTTTCTTGGTTAAATTTGACAACTTCCTGAGTAAGTCAGGACACTTTTTTGTCAAAACAGAAAGGAAATTTACTACATATAGTATGTATGTTACCCCAGCTAGCATTTGTTCATAAATGTTAGGATTGCCACAGAGAGAGATAGCGTGCATAGAAGGAAAACAAACTGAATGGGAGAATTTGAGAAGTCAATATCCTTTGATGGACGGGATATTCGACTGAAGGTGGGTCTACTAGCACCCCAAGCTGGTGGCTCGGTGTTGATTCAATCTGGGGACACGGCAGTTCTAGTTACAGCCACGCGCTCAGCAGCCAGAGAAGGCGTTGATTTCCTCCCCCTGACTGTAGATTATGAAGAAAGACTTTACGCAGCAGGTAGAATCCCAGGGGGATTATTGCGGCGGGAAGGCCGACCGCCAGAAAGAGCAATCCTCACCAGTCGTTTGATAGACCGTCCATTACGTCCTTTGTTTCCATCTTGGTTACGAGATGAATTGCAAATAGTGGCACTTACCCTTTCGATGGATGAATTGGTGCCACCTGATGTACTGGCAGTTACAGGTGCTTCTATTGCCACTTTATTGGCAAAAATTCCTTTTAACGGCCCGATGGCTGCGGTGCGGGTCGGTTTGGTAGGGGACGATTTTATCATCAACCCTACCTACGCAGAAATAGAAGCCGGAGACCTGGATCTTGTGGTTGCAGGTTCGCCGGAAGGGGTAATCATGGTGGAAGCAGGAGCCAATCAGCTGCCAGAACGAGATATTATCGAGGCAATTGAATTTGGCTACGAAGCTGTGCAGGACTTAATTCAAGCGCAGCGAGATTTAATGGCAGAACTAAATCTGGAAATTGTTGTAGAAGCACCGCCAGAAGTAGACTCGACTTTAGAGAACTTTATTCGCGATCGCGCCAGTGAGGAAATTAAAAAAATCCTCTGCCAATTCGATCTGGAGAAAACTGAGCGAGATGCTGCTTTAGATGCAGTCAAAGAATCAGTTGCAGCAGCGATCGCCGAATTACCCGAAACCGATCCGATCCGAGTCGCTGCCAGTACGGACAGCAAAGTCATTGATAATACTTTCAAAGAAATTACTAAAAAGCTGATGCGCCGCCAAATTATCGAAGATAACATTCGAGTTGACGGTCGCAAATTAGACGAAGTACGTCCCGTTTCCTGCCAAGTTGGGATCTTACCCAAACGAGTCCACGGTAGTGGTTTGTTCAATCGCGGATTAACGCAGGTGCTATCAGCTTGTACTCTCGGAACACCAGGAGACGTACAAACTTTAGCTGATGACTTGCAGCAAGATCAGCAAAAACGCTACATGCACCACTACAACTTCCCGCCCTTCTCGGTAGGAGAAACAAAACCCCTGCGCGCTCCAGGACGGCGAGAAATCGGTCACGGAGCGCTAGCAGAAAGAGCAATATTACCCGTACTACCACCTAAAGAACAATTTCCTTACGTTATTAGGGTAGTCTCAGAAGTACTGTCTTCCAACGGTTCCACTTCCATGGGTTCGGTTTGCGGCTCAACTTTAGCTTTAATGGATGCTGGCGTACCGATTACAAAACCTGTTAGCGGTGCTGCAATGGGTTTGATTAAAGAAGGCGACGAAGTCCGAGTCCTGACCGATATTCAAGGAATTGAGGACTTTTTGGGCGATATGGACTTTAAAGTAGCCGGAACAGACACGGGAATCACGGCCCTGCAAATGGACATGAAAATTCCCGGCTTGTCTTTGAAGATTATCGAGCAAGCCATCAACCAAGCGAAAGCAGCACGGTTGCACATACTAGAAAAAATGCTTCAGGTAATCGACAAACCGCGCAGTCAGATGTCGCCCTTTGCTCCCCGTTTGTTGACAATTAAGATTGACCCAGACATGATTGGTCTGGTCATTGGACCGGGAGGCAAGACTATTAAGGGTATTACCGAAGAAACCGGTGCTAAAATTGACATTGAAGACGATGGCACGGTTACGATCTCCGCTGTTGACGAAAACAAAGCCAAAAAAGCTAGAAACATCATCCAAGGGATGACACGCAAGCTGAATGAAGGCGATGTTTACGTGGGTCGTGTGACTAGAATTATACCGATAGGTGCGTTTGTGGAATTTTTGCCAGGCAAAGAAGGCATGATCCACATCTCCCAACTTGCTGACTACCGCGTTGGTAAAGTTGAGGACGAAGTCGCAGTCGGTGACGAAGTAATTGTGAAAGTACGGGAAATAGACAATAAAGGTAGAATAAACTTGACTCGCTTGGGTATTCATCCTGACCAAGCAGCCGCAGCGCGGGAACAAGCAACGCGATAAATTGATAAATTCATAGTGGATTGGGAACTTTACCCCAAATCCATATTTTTCTAAATGAACTACCCAAACCCGCCACGCTCAGGTTTGGGCTTGTGTACTCAACGAACGGGGAGCGCCAAAGATGAGACTTTCGCTCCATTTTTGGTCTTACCCCTCTCCTACAGCTGAAGGCGGCTAAACTATCCGCCTTTAAAATTTTGATTTTCTCCCTAACATATTTTGAACTATAAGTTTTCTTCAGAAAGGTTGGATATTGAAAGGTAGTGCAATATCCCTGCTATCACTCCTCACCTTGCAAAAGTAAGGGTATCGCTGCTACAGTAACGATGCGATCGCTTGGTTTTAGGCAGCTAGCCGTGTACGACCAGCACCTTTGGACTCTGGGAATAATAGAGCGCTTTAGCCCTAACCACAAGCTCGCTCCTAATTTCTTCTCCTCAAGACTTTTTTTAGTTAAATTTATTACTAGCATTGGTGACTAAAAATAGCGTCTTTGCGGAAGCATTCTCTAAAAAAGAGAGCCATCAATCAAAAAGGTAGAATCTTTGGGTGGAATTTTCATAAATATACCACCAGGATTCTGATTGACACCGAGGACATCCGCAGGGTCGATTTTCAATTACTACTATTGATGCATTCTTATGCATTTTAAGTACATGTAAAGTTATTACTGTTAGGCTTTTATTCTCAATTTGATATCAGGCATCGTGAGTGCTAAACGTTTACCCCAGACTACCGCCTATGTCAGGATTATCCGTCAATCTTGGCAACAGGGCTTACTTGAAGGTGAAGTAAAAGCAGGTGATTTTGAGTGGCAATTTCAATGGCATTTTCGGCGCGGAGAACTATCTGTGAGACCTTCCCAAGGTCGCGCTTTGATCCAAGAACCACTTGGTCGTTTCTTAGAGCAAAAAGATTATCAGCTGGAGCCGGGAGGGGACTATGCTTTTACGATTCGGGCTCAACTGTAAGCGCTTAGTCTTCGCTGGTTGACCGGGTGAGGCGATTTAGGTATCTTTCTATCAAAAGAATGGCAACAATGTCATCTATCGGGCGGGGTGGTGTTCGCATTCCTTTTGGCAGCAGTTTTACTAGTCCTCGGGGAGGATACATTTGCCAGTAGCGATCGCGTGCTTCTAGACTTGTATGGCGCTCGTCTATTAAAACAATGTTCAGTTGTTCTGATAATTGCTGTTGCAGCTGCTGTTTCCAGCTTCGGGCTGTAGTTTGATCGCCCATTACCACCAAAGAAATGGGGTATTTTTGTTGTAGGGTCTTTATTGTAGCAATAGCTTCAGCTGAAGGTACAACTTGGTGATAGTATAATTGCCGGTCTAATCCCATCACTGCTAAACCGCACTTATCTCGCCCGGGGTCAAAACCTAAAACTACTGGTTGTGTTGGTATAAATTCAGTGGCATTCATATCAAATAAACGTTGCTAAAATTTAGGTTAATTATTTCTAGTGGGATATTTCGGCATATTACTATTGGTTAGAGGTAAATAATACTAATTAATAAAAATATTCCTCGCTTTTGATGTTTTTAAGTACTAAAAATAACTTGTCCGTTTCTCATGGCTACCAATTTCACTTTTAGCGGTCCAGCAGTATAAGTATCTTCGGCGGCGATCGCTTTAATATCTACTGGTTGGTCATATTGGCGCAATTGAGCGATAAAAGGAATGAAAGCACCATCTATTTGAATATTTTCTAAAATTCCCGCATTACGAGCACGAAATTGGGAAGCAGAAATTAAAAGTTCCAAGCGCTGTCTGAGTTGATAGGATGTCATAGTTTTGGGATTAGCACTAGTTGTGGCTAACACCTCGCCTCCGGAAAAAACGATTTTATTTATTGCTGCATCAGCAAAAAACTCTATGGGGTTTTCTCCCCTGACGTAATTACCTGCAGAGAAAATTCGCACTACGTATTCTCGTCCATCTTGAATTTGTTTGCTCAATTGTTCGACCTGTTCCTCAGTCACGCGCAATATTTGTATATTGGGGGCAGGATTTTGATTGGGTTCGGTTAACTCTAGGCTGGCATGGCGGTTAGCTTCTTGCAACAGCTGAATTACTGCTTGACGCGCTGCTGAAGGTTGTTGGACCCGAATTACTGCAGCAGCAAGAATTTGACCGCGGACCAAGGCCAGTTTTCCCAAACGCAGGTCGCGATAGGATTGATAATATTTTTCTAGCCTGGCAACTTCTTGTTCGAGAGCACCTTGTTGTGCTTCCAAGTCTTTCAAGCGAGCTTCCCTTTGGGCGATAATTTCTTCTCGCGCCGTAATTTCAAGATTGCGTTTTTGAATAATTCGATCTAATCTCGCTATTTTGCGATCGCGCGCTTCTATTTGTTGCTGTCGCTTAGCAAGTTCGCGATCGCGTTTGTCGATTGCTGCTTGAGCTTCACCCAGTGCTTTTTTTGCTTCTTCGTATAATCTTTGGCGTTCTGCTTTGAGTCGTTGAATTTCTGCTAGCTGCTTGTTTCTTTCTGCATAAACGCTTTGCAGTTGCATTTTTGCTTGTTGATATTGAGTTGCAACTTGCTGAAGCTGCTTTTGAGTATTTTGGAGTTGCTGTTGAGTTTGTGCTTGTTGCTTGAGGGTGCGGTTTAGTTTAGCTTGGGTTTGTTGCTGCTTGGTGTTGGCTAATTGCAAAGATTTATTTATTGCTTGCAATTGTTGGTTTGCTTGTGATTGCTGAACTCGTGCTTGTTCTAATTCTTTTGTAGTTGCTTGAAGCTGTGCAGTAGTATTTTCCAGCTGGACGCGCTTGCGCCTGAGGTCTTTTTGAATATCTTCAAGTTCAAATACTCCTTTACGCAATCCTTCATCCGCTAAAAATAAAATTCCTAGGGTTGATGCTGAAATGCCCAACCCTGTGAGAATAGTGACCAAAACAGCTGTGTTTTTCGGTCTGAGATTAAACAGCGAGAGTCGCTTTTTGCCAACCCGCGTACCAATGCGATCGCCTACGGTGGCAATTACGCCTCCCAAAATCAAAATTGCAATGATAAGGATGTACCCGGTGGTCATCTGTAATTATTTAGCGAAGAAATCCCTCCAGATACAGCCTACTACTTTCAGCCCTTTTGTGTAGAAGATTGGAGATGAGCAATAGCTGACATTACTCAAATAATTTTATCGGCTCACTCCAGTTTCCAAGTGCTTTTAAGTGAATTGCCGACTTAAGGTAACAGGCTTGTGGACGGTAATTTTTTTCTTGTGTATGGAAATCATTTTCTTTTCGCGCAAATCACCCAGTAGCCTAGTGACAGTAACGCGAGTCGAACCAATTGCTTCTGCGATCGCTTGATGGGATAGCTTCAAGTCAATTGTGATTCCATCTGCACAAGGAATGCCAAAATCGCGACAGAGAATTAACAGAAAACTGATCAACCTCGAACCCATATCTCGGTGAGCAAGTGTTTCGATCATCATCTCTGTCTGCAGGATGCGCGAAGATAAACCTCGCAACATTAACATCGACAATTCCGGATTTTCCTTTAATGCTTGTTCCACCTGTTCAATTGGTGCTGACAGCAACTCCACAGGTGTAAAAGCAACTGCATGATAAAAGCGATCGGATTTGTTTCCCGTAAGTAGAGACAGAACTCCAAAAACACTATTTTCCCGCAGCAGCGCAACGGTGATTTCTTCTCCTGCTTCGTACACCCTGGAGAGTTTCACTGCGCCTTTTAAGAGAAAATAAACTCGTTCAGCAGGATCGCCGGGGAAAAAGATCGTTTTATTGCGCTCAAAGGTTTCCACCACTGGCGGAAACGCTCCAGTCGCCATCTGACGAAAAACATTTGCTAGGGCTTTATCTTGTGTCACGATCATCTCCCTTCCCCTATCCCAATGCCGGAAAAACTAAGATGCATTTCCTAAGAATACACCTGAAAAATCAAGAAAACATTGTTAACCTTTTTGTTCTTTCCTATACTTATCCTTTTTGACTCATAAATATTGTTTAACATCATACAAAATTTCTAGTGTTGGAAGCTAGTACTTTTTGAACCCCACTTACTAAAATTAAAGACCGTAGGTTTTTTTGAGAAGAAATTAAGTTACATTGAACATTTATTAAGAATTAATCAGTGATTTTGTTCTAGCAAACAGCTTTGTTAATAATCATAATTTGCAAATCGCGTTTCCAACAAAGACAAACAAGTCTCAGATTCTAGTATGCTCCTAATGAAACAATATACGAAAGTAAATTCATTATGTTGGATCTGACTGGAAAAAACGCCTTGGTTACCGGGATTGCTAATAACCGCTCTATTGCTTGGGGTATCGCTCAACAATTACACAAAGCAGGAGCAAACCTCGGCATTACCTATCTGCCCGATGAAAAAGGCAAAATGGAAAAGAAAGTCGCAGAACTGGTAGAACCTCTGCGCCCAAGTTTATTTCTACCCTGTAACGTCCAAAATGACGAGCAGGTCAAATCTACTTTTGAAGCAATTCGCAATCAATGGGGTACTTTAGACATTCTCATTCACTGTCTTGCTTTTGCCAACAAAGATGATTTAAATGGAGACTTTAGCCAAACTTCCCGCGCTGGTTTCCAGACAGCTTTAGATGTCAGTACATATTCGTTGATACTATTAGCTGGCGCAGCTAAGCCTTTAATGACACAAGGAGGAAGCATTGTTACCCTTTCCTATTTAGGATCTGTAAGAGCAATTCCAAACTATAACGTTATGGGAGTTGCTAAAGCTGGACTGGAAGCAAGCGTGCGTTATTTGGCTGCAGAACTCGGACCGTTGCAAATTCGGGTGAATGCAATTTCCGCTGGTCCAATTCGGACTTTGGCTTCCAGTGCCGTTGGAGGTATTCTGGATATGATCCATCATGTGGAAAAAGTAGCTCCTTTACGGCGCACCGTTACTCAAATAGAAGTTGGTAACGCCGCAGCTTTTTTATGCAGCAACCTAGCAAGTGGAATCACAGGACAAGTTCTGTATGTAGACGCAGGATATGAAATAATGGGTATGTAACACAGGTAATGCTAATAGCTAATAGTTAGTAGTTAATCGCGTTTTGACCATTAGCTATTAGCAATGTAACTAATAGCAAATAACTACCATCCAATTGTCAAAGCTAAGCTTGTATGCAAATCGGCGATCGCCAACTTCTTTCTTCTCAAATCCCATCTCCACGTATCGCTTCTTTACGCCGTACCACGCAGGAAACAGACGTACAGGTGACCATCAATTTGGATGGTACCGGAGTTTGTAAAGCAGCCACAGGTATTCCATTTTTAGATCACATGCTGCACCAAATTGCCTCCCACGGCTTGATTGATTTGGATATCCAAGCTAGCGGCGATCTCGATGTTGACGACCACCACACTAACGAAGATGTGGGGATCGCTCTCGGACAAGCAATAAGCAAAGCACTAGGCGATCGCAAAGGAATTATTCGCTTTGGTCATTTTCTTGCTCCCCTGGATGAAGCATTAATTCAAGTGGCGTTGGACTTTTCCGGACGTCCCTATCTCAGCTATGGTTTAGAAATTCCAACCCAGCGCGTAGGAACCTACGACACCCAACTAGTACGAGAATTTTTTGTCGCCATAGTCAATAATAGCCAAATGACACTGCACATTCGTCAGTTAAACGGCATTAATTCTCATCACATTATTGAAGCAACTTTTAAGGCCTTTGCTAGAGCTGTGCGCATGGCCATAGAAATCGATCCCCGTCGTGGTGGAACTATACCCAGTTCGAAAGGAGTGTTGTAAAGCCTCGTCAAGCTAAAAATCTAGGAACAGTAAAAGCAGAAAATTTTTAATTTTGCGGTACCGATCCCCAAGCTCAAAAATTAATTATTGCCACAGGAGCCAAGGATTCCTATGAAGATGCAACAGAAGTACGTAACCGCATTTTTTATGGCATTTGAAGCTGCACAAAAGCAAAGGTGGTGGTACTGTGGGTGTGGAATTAGCTGGTGCGATCGCACAAATAACACATCAAATTTAGAGCTTTTTTGGCGTGGCTGTTTTAGTTATTAATTCACATCTATTTTTTAATTGAATTTGATAACAAATTGGTAGCAATGATTCAGTGAAGCTGAAATTATTTGACTCCAAAACCTGGTGCTCGATCGCTCGCAGGTAAGGAACACAGGCTATGACACTGCCGACCAAAATAAACAAATATTAAACGTGTAGCAAGCTGCAAGGGTACAATATAAATCCACAGTAGTAGTAATGAGCGAGACTGGTGCTGCTACAGCCTTGAAAATAACAGCAGCAGACATGCTAGGAGTTCCGTTTGGTTGGCGTCGCGGTGATGGCGATTGGATCGCAGTTAATGCGGCGGTGGCGCGGGGCGATGTTGTGCAAGTAATTCAAGAAGCTGGTTGTCGCTTGTGGCAAAACAATTTACCTGGGGAACATCCCTTTGAATTTGGTGTGTCTGCGAAAGCAAAGGCAAAAATTTGGATTACCGCTAGAGTTCCTCACTTTCTTAGTTCCCAAATTCCTGAAGTTTATTGGCACCCACGGGTTTTGTGGGTAGGAATTGGTTTTCAGCGGGGAACTTCTTGCCATTTGCTGGAAGCTGCAATTGAGCAGGTATTTCAAGAACATCAACTAGCGCAACAAGCGATCGCCAAAATTGTCACCATTGACACCAAAGCTGAGGAAGTCGGTTTAGCACAACTTTGTCAAAAACGGCAATGGCCTCTCAAAACCTTTGCTGCTGAGGTTTTGCGCTCTATTTCCGTTCCCCATCCTTCTCCAATTGTTGAAAAAGAAGCGGGAACACCCAGCGTTGCTGAAGCTGCTGCTATATGCGGCGCCCTTAGCGATACCACCTCCCAGGTGCTGCAGAATTTTATTCCCAAGCAAATTTTTCGACGACAAAAAGAAGCTGGCGCCGTGACGGTAGCGGTTGCCCAAGGGGAGATATAATATATTGAACTTGGTCACTGACAATGGAAAATTTCGCTTGTCAAGTATTTTTTCAACTGCTACGAGTAACATTGGCGATCGCTAAGCTAACTCGCATTTGTTTTTCCCTGCTTTCTACTCTACTGCTCGTAGAGAGTAATTAATTACACTAGAAATTAGGGAGAGTACGATGGAACCGAGCAGCGCCGCAATAGGTCCTTCGATCACAAAACCGTAACTGCGAGTCAGATAGCTTGCTAGCCAAAGAGTAAAGCCGTTAATGACGAATGTAAATAAACCAAAGGTCAACAATGTGATTGGAAATGCCAATAACTTTAAAATTGGGCGAATAATAGCATTAACAATCCCGACCGCTACAGCAGCAACAATAGCTGTGCCAAAATTTTCTACTCTGAAACCAATATTGAAGGCTTGGAGTATGTGAGCTGTTATCAGTAATGCTATTGCTGTACCTAACCAAGTTAACAAAAAATGCTTCATAACTCTATATTTATTTACAATTATCGATTATCTCCTCTGATTTAGAATATTCCTAAAATTTTTATTACAGTTTTTTATCAGTAAAATTTCATACCAAATTTCGGAAAATTCTAGATGCACCTGTAGATTGGCTAGAATTCAATAACTTAACATCCACCATCTTATCTAGCATTTAGTTACCTGGCGAAAAACAGCCATTGAACTTTTATATCGATCGCAAACACGATTTTTCTTGTTTCGGCAGTAGCATTTAATCATACCTCTTGTTGAGGTATTTTGCTCATCCTACCACTGCTATAAAAAACGTTGAGAACGAGAGAATTCAGAATTCCGAATCAGAATTCTGAACTCGTTGGCCAAGGATTTAAAATTGCGTTTCCATTCTACAGTTGGCGCTGTAAAACTCTCCAAGTTGCAGCACCGACCACGCCATCTGCTTCCAGTCCGTAGCGTTTTTGCAGTGCGATCGCAGCAGCTTCTGTTTCCTCACCAAAATAACCATCCACTTCGCCTTTGAGAAAACCAAGTTTTTGCAGTAGTCGCTGCAATTTGATCACTTCGGAACCACGCATTCCTTTACGCAGAATCGGAAATCCTTCCGAGGTGTATTGAATACCAGGAATTTGCTCGGAAAAAGGAGTTGGTCGCACAGCAATAGTTGGTTGGGAACGACGATTTCCCTGCTGGAAGCTAGTGTTTTTTTGTCTGCGCACGGATAATGTTCCTGCTTTGTTAACTGGTTTTGCTGGTTTTGGCTCGGTGCTTGCAGCAGTTAATGTGGGGTTTTTTGCAGATGGCTGAGCAGCTGTTTGGGTGGGAACGGTAAAATTGGGTAAAGAAGTTGCGGCTTTGGTTTCGCCAGGAAAAAGTCTTTCCCAAGTAGTAGCGTCAACAATTCCATTTGGACTCAAACCAGCTGCTTTTTGAAATTGGGAAACAGCTGAAGCAGTGATTTGGTCGTATACTCCATTAACCGCACCAGTATAAAAGCCTAAAAGTTTCAGTGCTGCTTGCAGTTCAGAAACAAACTGTCCTCGACTGTTCAGTTTCAAGGTGGGACGATAAATGCTACCTTGGGCTGTTGGTAGCGGTGGCGCTGCTAAAGAAGATGCTACAGCTGTAGTTCCCAAAAGCAAAAAGAAGAAGGAATAAAGTAGTTTTTTTAAGAAAAATTTAGACCTTTTCACAGGCGAAGTTAGCGAAAATACGTAGTTGAAGATACTGGTCTTCTTACTTTCTTTCATGGGAAAACGCCCCTAGTCAAGCCGATGACAACAGTTTATTCGGTAACTATGGATGGAAAATGCAGTTTGGTATTCTAAATACATGTAATTATCGTTACTCAATCGCCGCCCGAATTGCTTGTTCTTGACCGACTAAAGACACGTAAGGTTCCTGCAAATACCGGGATGCAACTGCTATAGCATCAGCAGCACTGACGTTAGCAATGATTTGTTGAAACTTGAGATCGAATTCTACTCCCAAACCTAAAATTTCATACCAACCGTATATCTGAGCAATTTGGCTATTAGTTTGTTTACCCAAAGCATACTGTCCTAGAATTTTGTTCTTTGTTGCTTGCAGTACGTCTTCTGCAAGTGGAGTGGTAGAAAGTAAATCTACTTCTGCGCGCAGTCCGTAAAGAGCTTTTTTAGTATTTTCTGGGGCTGTACCCATGTAAACTACAAATGTTGCTGGAAAAAGCCGTGTGGGATAAAAAGCAGACACTTCGTAAGCCAGACCCTGCTTTTCGCGCAACTGTACGAACAAACGGCTGGAAAGACCGTTTCCCAAGTAGGTGGATAATAGTTTTAAGACTGCATAATCAGGAGAATTAACTGCCGCCCCTAAATAACCTAGCATGACGATTGATTGTTGGGTTGGTTGGGGTGCGATCGCTATTTGTGGCTGAACATCGGGGTTTGGTAAATGAAGTTTCGGTAGGGGTGTATCGGGAACTGACCAATCAGCAAAGATTTTTTCTACCACCGCAACTGCATCGTTTGGAGTGATTCGACCGGCGATGCTGATGACTATGTTGTCGGGACGGAAATAGGTCTTGTGAAATTGCACCAAGTCCTCGCGCGTGAGGCGACTGATGGTTGATTCATCTCCCAAAGCTGACATGGCGTAAGGATGGTCTCGGTACATCACCTGTCGCAGGCGATCGAAGGCGATGGTAAATGGGTGTTCTTTTTGAGAACGAATATCTTGGAGAGCGATGCGTCGTTCTAGTTCTACTTCCATTTCTGGAAAAGTAGGCGATCGCAAAATTTGTCCTGCTAATGCTAGAATCTCTGCAAAATCGGAGCTGACCGTTTTCAAAGATACTAAAAAATAATCGGCGGCTGCATCTGCACTCAAATTGGCGCCAACAGACTCTACCCGCTCAGCAATTTCCAAACTTGAAAGTCCCTCGCATCCCTTTGTTAGTACCGTAGACAGCAAATGTGCTAATCCAGCTTGCTGTGGTTTTTCGTACGCACTACCAACGCGGATAAAAATTCGCGCTGCAACAATATCTGCTGCGGGATTTTCTGCTAGAAGTAGTACGATGCCATTGTGCAGTACGGTGCGATAAATATGAGATGCGCGTGGAAAAGTTGTCATTTGTCCGTAGTTATTTGTCAATTTCTGGTAGATAGTAGTTGGTAGTTAGTAATTAGTAAAAACACAAGGCTTTACAGCTAACTGCACCGCAGTTGGTGATTTTGTCCTCGTTACTAACCCTGAACCACTACCACTCATAAGGTTTGAGTACTGTCACCGCGTAATGGTCTGGTGAAAGATGTTCTTTTGCTAATTGTTGCAGTTGTTGGGCATCGAAGGACTTGATTTTTTCTGGATATGTCACTGCTATTTCTGCTTGGGCGATGGTGTTGTAATAACCATACAACCCTGCTAGCTGATTTGGGGTTTCTGTAGAAAATGCAAAATCATTGCACAGCAACCTCTGAGCGCGAGCTATTTCTTGTTCGCTGATTTCGCAGGCGATCAAATCATGCAAGTGAAGACGAATTAAAGACTCGACTTGCTCCAAATTTTCTGGTTCTAACCAAGCAGCGATCGTAAATAAACTAGAGTCTTTTTGTAGGGAAAAGTTGCTGCAAATTCCCTGTACCAATTGCTGTTCTTCCCGCAAGTCTCGCACCAAGCGTGAAGTTCTACCTTCTGATAACAGCACTGACAGCAAATCTAAACCATAAGCTTCACCAAGCTGTTCGACTCCAGGACCGATCCACCCCATTAATAATCGCGCCTGTTCTAAGCGCGGTAAATACAATTCTTGACGACGAATTCCTGTAATTTGTGGTTTTGCAAATTCCTGATTTTGAGGACACTTATTACTAGGAGCAGTAAATTTATTAAACGTGCGGCTGACTAATTCCAGTGCTGGTTGCTCGGCAATTCCCCCAACAATTACTACTGTCATGTTCTCTGGTTGGTAGTAAGTGCTGTGAAAACAGCGCATCGCCTCTGGAGAGTGCTGCATCAATTGCTGCTCGCTACCCAAGATGGAACGTCCGTAGGGATGGTGTTGGTAAAGGTTTTGGATGAGGGACTGAAATCCGATCCAATCAGGATCGTCTTGACAAGAGCGAATTTCCTCTAGCACCACATCCCTCTCGCGCCGAAATTCATCCTCCGGTATGGCTGGATTTTGCAACAGTTCTCCTAAATAAGGCAAAACCTCCGCCAAAAAAGGGGTAGCTGTAGTAATGCAGTAATGGGCGTAATCGTAGCTTGTTGCTGCATTCGTTACTCCGCCCCAGTTTTCAATTTTTTGATCGAACATTCCCGGTGGAAGTGTTGCCGTACCTTTAAATATCATGTGCTCTAAAAAGTGAGCCATGCCAAACCAATGTTCTGGCTCTACTCTTGCACCAGCACGCACCCAGACATCCGCCACAACTACGGGAGTGGTAGATATTTCCTGATGAATGAACGTTAAACCATTAGCTAATCTGAAAACCGAGGCTGGAAACACAGTGAGTGAGTTGTATATTAGTTCGCGTAACAAATTTTCGGTTCGATCCGCAATGTATCGCAATCTTACAATTGTAACTGTTATCTTGACCGAAATTGAATCAATTGATACAGATTCTCTTCAGGCAAAATCTAGATAATAGCCAGCATACTCTCGCAAATTTGTAAAGCTTTTTAATTTTTCTTTTGCCAAAGTATAAACACTTTTAATAATTAAAGCTCCTAAGCCTGGTCTGACTTAAGGAGCTACTAGTCTTTAATTCACCGCAACGCCGTTTTACCTAAGTTTTTGACCTGGAGAAACCAGGTGGGCACCGGTGTTTTTCGTTTAAAGTTTCCGGGTACAAGCCCGGTCTACTGCCACGAAAAATGTTTGGTTCCCTTATTTTTTAAGTCATAGATCACAAAACTTGTTGGCAGTCACCAACGTTGCAGTGCCATAGGACCATTATAGCTTTCCAAAATCATGTTGTGCATGTAGGTGAGATTTTTTGAGAATTTAGTTTTGATACCAGATATTTTCTATAGTTTCGGCGATCGCTATTGCCTCGTCGCGATTTTTATGGTCTAATAAAACGGTAACGTGTCCCAACTTTCGGCCAGGACGCGATTGCGTTTTCCCATACCAATGGACGCTGGCTCGAGGAATTTGTTTCAGCTTTTGGCGTTGAGCAAGATAATCGCTTTGAGATATTTCATATCCTAGTAAATTTACCATCACTGCACCTGCACAAATTAAATCTGGATTACCCAAGGGAAAGTCACAAACAGCTCTTAAGTGTTGTTCAAACTGGGAAGTTTCGCAGGCATCGATAGAAAAATGCCCGGAATTGTGAGTGCGCGGTGCAATTTCATTCACTATCACTTTGCCATCAGCACAAAGAAACAGTTCAATTCCAAAAACTCCTACTGCTTCTACATTATTGAGGATTGTACAAGCAATATTGTTAATTTCTGCTGCTGCTTCTAAAGAAATATCAGCTGGCGCAATTACTCGCCGACATACTTGCTGCTGTTGCAAAGTCTCCACAATTGGGTAAGTTACCACTTTTCCGTCTGCAGACCGTGCTGCAATTACAGCTAGTTCTTTTACAAACGGAATAAATTCTTCTAATAAAAACACTGAATTAGATAAAAGACCGTTTGGAGAGTAAAACTCTAATTTTTGTTGTAGAGCTTCTTTATTGTTAATAATAAAAGTGCCTTGACCGTCGTATCCGTGACGGCGAGATTTTAAAACGACTGGAAAACCAAATGCATTTTCGAGCCCAAAACCCAAATCTTCGGTCTTGAACTCCTCAACAGCAGCAAATTTTGGTACGGGTATTCCCAGTTTTTGCAAATAGCAGCGTTGGTGATATTTATCCAACAAGAAAGCTAATGCTTCTAATCTAGGACGAAAGCATGCTCCCTGCTGTGCTAGTGATGATAAAGCCTCAAGGTTGACAAATTCATTTTCAAAAGTAATAACATCGCACTTGCTGGCTAAAATCTTCGTAGCTGCAATATCGGTCACTGGTGCAAAAACGGTCTCGCTGGCGATCGCCACTGCTGGGTCGCTGGTGTTAGGAGTTTGTACTATCAATTCCACTCCTAGTTTCTTCGCTGCAGGCCCCATCATCCAAGCTAGTTGTCCGCCACCAATAACACCAACACGTTTCATTTTTACTCCAGAAATTCACTAACGAGCGCACCTATTTGGAAAATTTTCTTGGCAACCTTTTCCCCAGAATTTCAGCTTAACACTACTGCTGTTACGACAGCGATCGCCAAGTCCGTGAATTTAACTGATTTATATTCCTATATAATTTGTCATCATCCCTTAAGTGTTTACTGCAATCTCAGTAAACTTTTTAGTCATTCTTCACCACAGTATCAAACCAATCATACTGATTTTATAAAGTTTTAATTTATACTTTATACTCTGAAAAATAGTTGATTTTACGTTAGCAATTTTCTGTGATGCCATTATTTACAAATTATTAGGTCAATGGTTTTTATGTAAAAAATAAAACTTTTTTTACTAGTCCGCATCAAAGCAGCAGCAATGCTTTGTCAAAATATATGTCCTTTTCTATACAACACCTGATATATTTACTAAAAACCATAGATATTCGGTTTACCAGAAACCAACAATTTCGGTAAAATCTTGCTGCTTACCAAAAATAAATGTAAAAAATTAACAAATACTTAAGCATTGACCAGCAACCAGAAAGTAGTTTTGCTGTTAATTGCGAGTAAACTTTTAATAACTTATTTCTTCCAAAGTATCAAATTTACCTGACAATAGCTCAAGTATCAAATTTATCTAGTAACTCAAAAATTATGCTCAAGCTGTTAATCACGCTCTAGGAAAAATTACCCATTAAGACACCTACCCTGTGGTGAAATTGATTTCTGAAGATTCCCAGGGGATTAATCTTGCCGGTACAAAAGAGTAATGATTTCCTATTCGCGGCAAAAGTTTATTTATCGATAACATAAATTCTAGATTATCAGAATCTTAACAATGATGTACCATTCCACAAGTCGCTCACAACATTCGACTGCTTCTTATAACTCTAGCTTTTCGGCAACTCTACCGCAAAGGTTATTCACTCGCAGAGAGATCATACCACCACGCAATGACGTGCTGTGGCGAATCGAACGTGGAGCGGTAAGAACACTAACCTGGAGTGAAGATGGCACATTTATCACTTTGGGTTATTGGGGTCCGGGAGATTTAGTTGGTTATCCTTTATCCAAGGTAAAACCTTATCAAATAGAGTGTTTGACAAGTGTGGAAGTAAGTATTTTGCCTCCCCATCTTTGGAATCAAGATATTAACACTTTAATAACCCACATCCAACAGGCAGAAGAACTTTTAAGCATCGTGCATCGAAAACCAATTTACTTACGTTTGTGGCAATTTCTAGTTTGGCTGAGTGAAAAATTTGGACGGGACGTAGAACAAGGAAAGTTGATCGATCTTAACGTTACTCATCAAGAAATGGCGGAAGTACTGAACACAACAAGAGTAACAGTAACGCGTTTGTTGCAACAGTACGAAGAAGAAGGCAACCTTTTACGCCTTAAACGCAGGTTAATCTTACGTTTACCAAATACGAGAATTGAAAGCAATGAAAAAATACGAAAAAGTTCAAGAAGTGACTTGCATTAACTACCATTAGTTCTGGTAGAATTGTTGCTGAAAATTATGGCTAAATTTACAAAAAATAAAATTATTCTGCAAATTTAGCCATGATTATCCAAGTAGGTGTGGGTGAGATAAACACTAATGACAAAAACATCCTGGAAGTTGTTTAAACTCAGTCCAGTTGTATTTGCCGCTACTTTATTTTTTGCTAACAGCGCCTTAGGTGGGGAAGTACAGCCGGACTTAAACCAAGAGGTAACTCCTGTTACTCAGTTGTCCCAAAATAATAGCAGCGATGATAGCCTGGGTCAGGTAACATCAGTTTCTCAGTTTTCAGACGTACAACCAACAGACTGGGCTTTCCAAGCTTTGCAGTCCTTGGTAGAGCGCTACGGATGTATTGCAGGTTACCCAAACGGCACGTACCGCGGAAACCGCGCCATGACTCGGTACGAATTCGCTGCAGGTTTGAATGCTTGCTTGGAGCGAGTCAACGAACTGATAGCAACAGCAACAGCAGATTTAGTTACTAAAGAAGACCTTGCTACTTTACAGCGCTTGCAAGAAGAATTTTCTGCAGAACTGGCAACGCTGCGCGGTCGTGTGGATGCTTTAGAAGCTCGCACCGCACAGTTGGAAGCAAATCAATTTTCTACCACGACGAAATTAGTAGGGGAAGCAATTTTTAATTTTGGCGGAGCTTTTGGAGACAGCACAGCTATTCCTAGCGGAAGCCAAGCTGCTAGGAGAGATGTCGATGATAACTTTACTTTCTCCGATCGCATTCGTTTGAACTTATACAGTAGCTTTACTGGTAAAGATAGGTTGCAAATTCGCTTGCAGGCTGGCAACGTGCCGAATTTTGCCACAGCAACAGGTACTAATATGGCCCGCCTGTCGTTTGACAACAACACCAACAACAACGTTCAAATAGATAAAATTAACTACGCATTTAACATCAGCGATGCTCTTCAGGTGAAAGTAGACGCCAACAATGGTGAATTCTGGGAAAACATCAACAACTTCAACCCCGATTTTGCCAGTTCCGCTCTAGGTGCTCTTTCCCGCTACGGTCGCTTCAGTCCTATCTACCGTCAAGGTGCTGGCGGTGCAGGTATAACCGTAAACTTTAAGCCCAAAAACTCACCCGTGAACGTGTCTGTTGGTTACCTGGCGGGTGGAAGCAACAACGTAGCCAGCGACCCCAGCGACAAAAGAGGTTTGTTTAACGGCAATTATGCTGCACTCGGTCAGCTTGGCTTTCAATTGAACAAAGCATTTAGTTTCGGTTTGACTTACGCCCACACATACCAAAACAGCTCTGGCGGTATTAGCTTGTTTGGTGCTACAGGTAGCGGTTATGCCAACAACCCCTTTAACAAGGCTGCCACCACTGCTAACCACTACGGTGCGCAAGTGAACTTCCAGGCTAGTCCGAAAATAGCACTTGGTGGCTGGGTAGGTTACAGTACAGCTGTAAGTGAAAGCGGTCCACGTCGCGATGCGGATATTTTCTACTGGATGGCTAATGTCGCCTTCAGGGATCTGGGTAAGGAAGGTAGCGTGCTTGGTGTTTTCTTCGGTCAACCGCCAAGAGTAACCAGAAACGATATCGGTACTCGGGAAGATAATGACACTTCATATCATTTAGAAGCGCTTTATCGTTACAAGCTTACCGACAACATCTCTCTCACTCCTGGCGTATTAGTCATTTTCAATCCCGAGCATAACGACAGTAATGACACTATCTATGTGGGTACGCTTCGGACTACTTTCACTTTCTAAAAGTGCTGCTTTAGCCTGCAAGCTATATCCATAAATTCAGACCATCAAAAGCTCGCCCAAGGGCGGGCTTTTTTTATTAGTACAAACAGTTAACCTTGAGTGTTGATTTTGACAACGGTGGGAGGGCGATCGCTGCTCCAGGCCCACCAAGCGCAACTGCAGTGACATAGGTAGAATTCTTGCCATTTGCGGCGACGATCTTCCGCCAGTACCGGGGAACGACGATTAATCCATACTTGTACTGCTTCTAAACTGCTAGCCCCACATTTAGGGCAGCAAAATCGATTATAAGCGTGAATGGCCTGACGAGTCCATTCTGGCGGGGTAGGAGCAAAAGCATCGAGCATCATTATCTATCAGCAGTCATTGAGACTTCTACCTTAAAATTTAATAAACAGAGCGTGGTAAATATACCAAGCATATATAAAGAAATTAAAGTTCGCCTTTTTGCAACAGAGCGATAAATCTAACTTTCTGGAAGGCGAAAAGTTATTGTTGAACCAAGTCCAAATGGTAAGTCAACTGTCCCCCTTTGGGAAATCAAACTTTCCTTTCTATCTGATATGGAGCCGAATGTTGAAATTCGCCGTTTGTTTGAGTTAATGCCAGCTTCAGGACGAATGATGGCTAAAATTATCAGTAAGCCAGAGCAGGCAAAAGTAATTGATGCTTCCTTTCCTTTACCTTGGCAATGGGAGCGACCGATATATATTAACTTCGATTTGTGGCGTCGATTGACAAAACCGCAAAGAGATTTGTTATTGCTGCAGACCGTGAGTTGGTTAGTAGCAGTGAAATGGTTTCAGCCTCACCTTTACCAAGGTATTTTACTGATTGGTTTGTTAGGAGGATTGGTTGAATTCTTTCAGCAAGATGCAGTAGGTGTGGTCATGGCGGGCGGATTAGCTACTTTGGCAGGGTATAAAATTTGGAATGTAAACCGCTCTCAACAGTCACAACTAAACGCCGATCTGGCCGCCATCGAAGTAGCTCAAAGACGGGGTTATTCCCAAGCTGAATCTGCAATTGCACTGTTGTCTGCAATTGAAACAGTTGCCAAGTTGGAAGGACGTACTGCTTTGAATTTTACTGAATTAATTCGCTGTCAGAACCTGCGGGCGATCGCGGGATTATCAGCAGTTGGTGTTCCCGAAGATTTCCGTCGCGAAGAAGAAAGCTAATTAATGCATCATTCTACCGCCGGGCAGGAAAAGGACAGTGATAGATTTTATATTTATAACCATTGATGGCTGGTAAAGCTCGCGTGTCAGCCAAGCAACTTTTGACTGTCTGTGGTTCAGCAGCATAAAAATTCACTAACCACAAATCAACAGGACGGGGTAAATTCTTTAAAGTCTTTTCAAGAACAATAGTAGAAGTATTGGCATTTTCGTCTTGATGGGCAAGTAAAAATTGAACCCTAGGGGAAGAATGACCGTGAAGTTTAAATTCCCTTGCTACACCCATCATTTCCCCAATCTGGACGTGGGTTTTTTGAGTAGCAGCAATTAGTACCGGTACCTGAGACGTTTTTTGAATTAATTGCCTTAATAAGTCCGGACGGTAGTATTTCTGATAACCTAAATTAGAAATGACAGTGATAGCACTTGCTAATCCCATCAACCAGATAGCTGCTACGGCTATTTTCCCGTTTACTTGCCATTTTTTGTTTTTGGGGGAGGAATGCCAACACACTGCCAAACTACCCCCAACCAGGACTATCACCGCTGGAAAGTAAACAAAGTTATAGCGAGCGCCGCGGGTGAGGTCGATACCAAGAAGATACGTAAACAAAAAAAATAATGCCACCGCTCCTACAACTACAGCAGTCAATGTTTGAGCGACAATACGGGTCTTTGCTTGTGCAAGCAGTACCCGAAAACCACGCAGCAAAATCGGTACTGACCAAATCAAAAATAAAAGCATCACCAAACCCGAGGTAATTACTACCGCCAGATGGGGAGATTCCACTGGTAGCAAACAAAGCATTGTCACCCATGCTGCCAAAGCCTGAAAAATCGGGCTAATCCAACCTAAACCAACACGCGAACCTTGAATCCAGTTAGTTAATTTATTGCCGTAGGTATTGTGGTAAAATACTGGTATCCAAATAATGGTCGCGATCGCAGTCCCAACAGCAACCGCGAAAATACGCCTGCAAAAAGAAGAGAAAAAAAGCGAATCGCTTCCCCGATTCCACTGGGTCCTGGCAATAAAAATGAAAGCAATAGCTTCGCTGCAGAAAGTCAGGATGAAGAAATAATGAGTAGCAATACCCAAAGCATTAATGAAAATCCAGGCGCCTACCAGCCATACAGGCAAGGACATGCGGTTTTGGATGCAGCGCACAGCTATCACCAGACAGCTAAGGGAAGCAATTACCCATAAAATTGCTAAAGTATAATGGCGGGCTTCCTGGGCTAAAAAAATAGCATAAGGTGAAATTGCCGCGATCGCAGCAGCTATATGACTTGCCAAACGACAGCGAAAGGTAAACCAACTCAAAGCATAAATAGCAGGAACAGATAATGCACCAAAAATAGCAGCTAGCGATCGCCCTCCCCACAAGGAAACCAAACCTGCTGAAGTAGGAAATAATTGCACCCACAAATGAGTCAGCACAAAATACAAAGGAGGGTGATTGCTTTCACTGAACAAGTGCGCCAACACATCTTTAATACTTGCTTCGGGTTGCGGTTGCAGCGGTTGCAACAAAACATCCACAGTGATTGGTTGATTCAACGGTACTGGCAAAAAACTATTTCCCAAGCTAAATACTAAAGTTGAAAATTCATCTGTCCAAGGTGGCTTTGCTGTTAAGTTAATTAAGCGCAAACCCATGGCGATGACCAGCCAAACCAACAACAGTAAACGGTTGAGCCAACGGGAGTGTATCTTAGCTGTCATAGCTAGCTGTAGTATGTTAGAATCCAACCACCGCTTTTACTTACTTCACCTGCGTCACGCGCCAACTTAGTTTGAGGTTGACCCAAAAGTTCCAAACAGTAGCAACTGCGATCGCAATCAAGTTAGCAATATAACGGTTATGAATAATAAAATTAAACACTAGATTTAATACCAGCACGTTCAACATCAACCCGGCAAGGCAAATAATGTTAAATTTCAAAAATCGCTTCAGGCGCTGATGCCATTGTTGCTGCTGCATGCTAACATCTGCAAACGTCCAAGCATCATTCCACAAGAAATTATTAAAAATTGCCACTTCCGCAGCGATAATTTTACTGCGAGTTAAGGGTAACCCTAGGGTCGTTGGATCGCTAAGCAAATACAGCACCGCCATGTCTACAAATACTCCGCTCAATCCCACCAAACCAAAGCGGATAAATCGTCCCACAGGAAAACTCGAATGCTGTTGGCTGAATTTTTGCGTCCTTTTGGTGGAAAACCGCAACCGCAACAGGTGACGAATATAATCTGCATACTGTTTCCAAGTAACTTTGCTCTCACCCTTTTGGCGCTCGCAGAAAACGTAACCAACTTCTGCTATTTGCTTAATTCGACCTCGCCCCATCACCTCCAGCAAAATCTTATACCCGATAGGATGCAACGTCACGTTGGCGATCGCGCTTCGACGTACTAGAAAATAACCGCTCATCGGATCTGAAACCCTGCCCACTACTTGTGGTAGGATTATTAAACCCAATAATTGAGCTCCGCGAGACAAAAAACGCCTGATAAAACTCCAACTGCTTACTCCTCCACCTTCAACGTGACGGCTAGCTACTGCTAAGTCTGCTCCCTGGTCGATGGCACGTAAAAGTTGTAATAATACATGGGGAGGATGTTGTAAATCGCCGTCAATCACTCCTAATATTCTTCCTTTGGCAACTTGCCAACCCCGAATCACCGCTGAAGAAAGTCCCCGCTCGCGCTGGCGCCGCATTACCCGTAACTGCGGATATTCTGCCATTAACGACTGTGCTATCTTCCAAGTACCATCCGGACTGTCATCATCTACCACAATCAATTCGTAATCGTCAGGAGCTACGACTTCATCCAAAGTTTGACTTAAAATACCGATCACTTTTTGAATATTAGCAGCCTCGTTATATGTGGGTACAACTAAAGAAAAGTACAGTTGTTGTTTTCCTTTCTCCCCAATTCCAGAAGTTAATTCTGAAATCTGCAAAACTCCTAAAGGTTCTGGTAATAATAAACAAGATTGATTAACACTCATGGAGTCTGGTTTAGGTTGTCAAATATTGTTTTGATAATTTTTATTTAACTAGCTTGATTTCTATATTATTTTTTATTTTCATGCCCGTTCTTAATTCTGCACCTTGGGGAAATTATTACCATAATTTCTTTAGCTATCCTACAATTTTTATCCGATTTTGGCACGGTGGTGCGGAAATATTTACCAGTTTTTTTAATCTTTCCTCACAAATTCGTCATTTTATATCTCCAGGCAATTTTTCCAAATTATCGTTAAATTCCATAATTATGCCAGCAAGGACTATCCCTATTTCCATTGCAGCTGCTGGCAAAAATTAATCTCAAATTTTTGGGGCAGTTTGTAGGTAAATTAAAGTAAAATTTTAGACTATTTTTGGGAAATTGAAATGGCAGGTTAGGAAAATATCAGCT
>FWWM01000902.1_pt1 | contig 95097 bp, 94 predicted proteins | sample 2228351 | NCBI WGS metagenome assembly FWWM01 (sample SAMEA103939774, study PRJEB20133) | metagenome | reverse complement strand
AGACGCGGCGGCACCACCACCACCTCGTCTGCCTGGGGTGCGGCCGGGTCCAGGCCTTCGAGGGCTGCTCCCTGCAGCGGCTGGACGGGACAGTTGTGGGAGACGGTTTTGCCGTCGCCAACCACAGGCTGGAGCTGTTCGGCCACTGCCGGGACTGCCGGGAGCGGGTGTGACCACCTCCGCCCCGCCGGGACGCCGGATTCTGGCCCTGGTGGCTGTGCTGGTGGCGGCGGGGTGCGCCCGCGCACCGGCGACCGCGGGGGCGGGAATCGTCGCCTCCATCGACCCGCTGGCGGAGTTCGCCGGCCGGCTCTCCGGGGGACCGGCGGCCGTCCACGTGCTGGTGCCGGCGGGAGTCGAGGTGCACGACTACGAGCCGACGCCGGGGGACCTGCGGCGGCTGGTGGCCGCCCGGCTGTTCGTCTACAACGGCGCGGGGCTGGAGCCCTGGGTGCCGTCGCTGCGGTCGCAGCTCCCGCCGTCGGTGCACATCGTGGAAGCCGCGGAGGGGCTGCCTCTGGCGGAGGTGGAGGGTGACGTGGACCCGCACATCTGGCTCGACCCCCTGCTGGCCAGCCGGCAGGCGGAGCGCATCCTGGCGGCGCTGATGCGCGTCGACCCCGCGGGCCGCTCCCGCTACGAGGCCAACGCCGCGAGCCTGCGCGCCGACTTCCGCTCCCTGGACGCCGCCTACCGGCAGGGACTGGCGCGCTGCCGGCGCCGGGAGTTCATCACCGCCCACGCCTCCTTCGGGTACCTGGCGCGGCGCTACGGCCTTCGCATGGTGCCCATCAGCGGGCTGGCACCGGAGGCGGAGCCGTCACCTACCCGCCTGAAGGACGTCATTCAGGAGGCTCGGCGCGCCGGCATCCGGGTGATCTACGTGGAGCCCCGGGGAGACCGGCGTCCGGCGGAAACCGTCGCCCGGGAGATAGGGGGGCGCACGGCGGTCCTCGACCCGCTGGAGAGCCTGCCGCCCCAGGCCCGCCGCGGGAGGAATGCCTACTTCAAGGTGATGTATGAGAACCTCGCCCAGCTCCTCCGGGGTCTGGACTGCCGCTAGCGCGCCGGTGGCGGAGCTGGAGCACGTCTGCTTCAGCTACGGCGGGGAGCGCGTGCTGGACGATGTCAGCCTGGTCATCGCCCGCGGGGACTTCCTGGGGATCATCGGGCCCAACGGCGCAGGGAAGACCACGCTGCTGCGCGTCCTGTTGGGACTGCTGCGCCCCGCCTGCGGCCACGTGCGCCTCTTCGGCACTGAGGTCGGCCAGTTCCGCCAGTGGGAGCGCGTGGGCTACGTCCCCCAGAAGGGGGTTGCCTTCGAGAGCCGCTTCCCCGCCAGCGTCTTCGAGGTGGTGAGCAGCGGTCGCGTGCGCCGCAGCGGGCTGGGCCGACCCCTGGCCGCGGCGGACTACGATGCGGCGCAGCGCGCCCTGGAGACGGTGGGCATGGCCCCATATCGCGACCGACTGATCGGCCGCCTCTCCAGCGGGCAGCAGCAGCGCGTCCTCATCGCCCGGGCGCTGGTCGCTGACCCGGAACTCCTCGTGCTCGACGAACCCACGGTGGGCGTGGACGCAGAGGCGCAGGAGCAGTTCTACAGCCTGCTGCGCCACCTCAACCGAGAACGGGGCACCACCCTGGTGCTGGTCTCCCACGACATCGGTGTGGTCGCCCAGGAGGTGACGCGGCTGGCCTGCCTCAACCGCACCCTGGTCTTTCACGGCAGCCCGGAGGAGGCGGCGCGCTCCGGCGCGCTGGCCGAGATGTACCGCCCGCAGAGCTGGGTGGTGGCGCACCGCCACTAGTGCGGGTAGGCCGATGCCCGAGATCCTCCACTACGGGTTCATGCAGCGGGCGCTGCTGGCGGGGGTGCTCATCGGGAGCATCGCCCCCGTGGTGGGCGTCTTCCTGGTGCTGCGCCGCCTAAGCCTGATCGCCGACACGCTGGCGCACATCTCGCTGGCCGGCGTGGCTGTGGGCCTCCTCCTGAACGCCTACCCGGTGGCCGGCGCCCTGGCCGCCGCGCTGCTGGGCGCGGCGGGCATCGAAAGGCTGCGGAGCGGCGGACTCTGGGGGGAGACCGCGCTGGCCATCTTCCTCTCCGGGGGCCTGGCGGTGGCCGTGGTCACAATCGGCCTGGCCGACGGCTTCACCGTGGGGCTCTTCCAGTACCTCTTCGGGGCCATCACCGCGGTCCAGCCGCGAGACCTGTGGGTGACCTTCCTGCTGGGCCTGGGGGTGTTGAGCGCGGTGGCCGTCTTCTACAAGGAGCTCTTCGCCATCACCTTCGATGCGGAAGGGGCGCGGGTGCAGGGCCTGCCGGTGGAGGGGCTGAACCTGCTGTTCACTTCCCTGGTGGCGGTCACGGTGGTGGTGGCCATGCGCGTCGTCGGCATCTTGCTCACCAGCGCCCTCATCGTCATCCCAGCAGCCACCGCGCTGCGCCTGGCCCGCAGCTTCCGCAGCGCCCTGGCGATGGCCGTGGGCTGCTCGCTCCTCGCGGTGCTGGGGGGGCTGGCCGCCTCCTTCTACCTGGACGTCCCGGCCAGCGGCGCCATCGTCCTGAGCGGGATCCTGCTGTTCGTCCTGGTGGCTTGGCTCGCTCCCAGGGGATAGGAAGCGAGCACCCGGGCCGCAGGGGTGTGCCGATCCGGTGCAGCCCTTGCAGGCGCAGCACTCAGCGCAGCTGCTGCCAGGAGAGGATGGTCACCCCTACACCTGTCCCGGAGACCAGGCGGGATGCGGCCAGGGGGTCGTAGCGGATGACCGTGGTGCCGTTGTTGTTCAGGAAGGAGGGGCGGGTGCGGTTGGCGGTGTTGTGGTACATGACGCCGATCAGGTCCACCAGGGCCTGCGGCCCCACCTCCATGCCGTCGGAGGTGTACACGAGCCCGTCGGCGGTGAACTTCGACTGCGACCCGCCCCGCATCACAAAGCGGCCGGTGGAGCTGCCGCGGGGGAAGACGGCCACGGCCACCCTCTTGCGCGCCGCCTCTGCGCGCGCCTCATCCCTGGGAGCGGTCCCGAAGTTGTCGCCCAGGATGTCGTGCCGGATGGTCAGGCTGGCGTTCTGGTCCATCACCAGGTCTCCCTCGACGACCAGCGTTCCGTCCGGAATGGTCAACTGGCCGCCCAGGGAGAGATTGCGGCTCCGCCCCCCGCAGGTGGCCCGCACGCTGCCCCCGATCTGCACGTTGCCGGTGACGTAGATGGTCCCGCGGATCTCGCCGCCGCTGGTGCTCAGGTAGGCCTGCAGGCAGTGGAACTCATCCGCCGTGTAGACGGCGTCGTTGCTGCTAATGCCGGCGGCCCGGTTCACCGCGGCGTTGGCGGTGTTGTTCCGCGCCTCCTGCAACAGCGGCTCGCTGGCCAGGCTGACCACCGGGAGGATGCGCCGCCGGATGCGGTTCACGTACACATGCCGCACGTTCTGTTCCAACCGCAGCTGGGTGACCGTGGCGATGTCGGTGGAGCCGCCACGCACCGTCAGGCAGGCGTAGTAGGTGAGCGGGGTGCAGGAGTGCGGCCAGGGGTCCCGCTCCGGCTGCGCCTTGACTATGTCGCCGAAGACGCCCAGGATCCAGGGCGCAGGGTCGACGCTGGGGTCGGGGGAGTAAACCGGCCGGCTGGTGAATCCAAAGAGCTCCCAGTCGTTGAAGGTCCCGTCGCGCAGGGTGAGGGTCTCCACCGCGGTCTCGCTGACGGCGTTGAGGCGGGACCCGCTGTCCTGAAAGTTGATGTCCTGAAAGGAGCCCATGTTGGGACCCCGGGGCACACCGGGCCCTGAGGTCTGCCATGGCGCCAGGTAGGTGCGTGAGTTCGCCCCCTGGGCCTCCACCGTGGAGACGCCGAAGAGGCCGAAGGTCACCGGAGGGCCCACCAGGGCCGTCGCCCTCACCTCCGCGGTCGCCGTCCGCCCGGCGGTGGTGGCCCGCCCGCGGGCGGTGATCCGCACCACGTCCTCCGCATGGTCCTCCACCCAGATCCAGAACTGGCCGCCGGCGAAGTCCTCGGGTGGGACCGCTGCGGGATACCCCGGGGTGCGGTAGTTGGGATCGGCTTTCAGCCGGACGACTGCCTCCTGAAGTCCGGCCTGAGCCACGTAGAAGCTGCGGGAGACCGTCCCCTGGATGGTGGCGTGGGTGATGTCGGTGTTCATCACCCCCACCAGCCCCAGCCCGATGGCGCTGACCAGCAGGATCACCATCAGCACGGGGATGACGGCCATTCCCTCCTCGGTCCTGCGGACAAGCGGCATGCCGGCCTCCTAGTCGTTTTGCGGCACGAACTCGGTGCGGATGTGGCGGTCGGTGTCGCCCCGCGGCGTCCGCTCGTGCAGGGTCACGGTCACCCCGATCTCGTTGCCGGTGGCCGGGTCCCTGGCGATGGCAAACCCCAGCGCCTGCACGTTGCGCGCCAGGACCTCGTACGGGCCGGCGGCCACAGGGGCGGCGGCGGTGAAGGTGGCGGTGGGGTCGCAGTAGCGGCGTACCTCGCCGCTGGCCCGATCCAGGACGAGGTAGATCACCGCCTGCCACCGAGGCTCTCCCGTCGATGGGTCCACGCTGAATTCCCCGCTGCAGTTGGCCCGCGCGGTGACCAGGCCGATGGCGGCGCCTCCGGCGTACACCTGCAGCCGGCCCGTGCTCATGGCCGACTCCCGCAGGTCACGGGCCATGCGGTCTACGGCCAGGCGGACGTCCTGCTGCACCGCCACCCGCTCGCCGGCTGAAGCGGCGAACTTGAGGACCGGGACGAAGACCTGGTAGACGCCTGCCAGCACCAGGGCGAAGACCGCCATGCCGACCACCAGGTCGGCCAGGGCGTAGCCGCGGATGCCCTTACCTGGCCACACGGGTCTGCAGCGTGCGCGTGTACTGATGTCCGCCCGGGGCGCGTCCGCCCTGCACCGTCCAGCGGGCGGTGACGGCCAGGTCGACGTAGCGCCCGCCGTCCACGCAGCTCACGGTGAGGGTGTAGACCCGCCCCTGGCCGTCGGGCACCTGCTGCGTGCTGGTGCCGCCGCATTCCGCCAGCAGCGCGGGCACGTCCATCGCCGCCAGCACCTCGATACGCTGCCGCGCCAGGTTGACCGCCACCGCCGCGCTCTCCCCGATGGTCCCGGCGGTGACCGAGGTGATGAGGAGGCCGAAGAGGGAGACCAGGGCGATGGCGTAGAGCGCCACCGCCAGCAGCACCTCCATCAGCCCGAAGCCTGTCTCGCGGAGGTACCGGAGCATCATTAAGAATGTGCCCCCCGGAGGGGGCGGAGTAGACCCGGCGGAGCGGCCTTTCCTTGACACTGCCAAACGTCGGGTGCTATGAGGAATCGGTAGGCACCGCGGCCGCAGGCCGGGAGGGCCGTGCATGCGCATCGCGATGGCCCAGATCAACGCCGTCGTCGGAGACCTGGAGGGGAACGCGCGACGGGTCTGCGAGGCCATCGAGACGGCGGCCGCCCGAGGCGTCGACCTGGTGGCCTTCCCCGAACTGGCCCTCACGGGCTACCCGCCTGAAGACCTCCTCCTCAAACCCGACTTCGTCGCGGCCAACCGGGAGGCGCTGCAGGAGGTGGCGCGGCGCACCCCGGCCGTGGCGGCGGTGGTCGGCTTCGTGGACGGTGACGACCACCTCTACAATGCGGCGGCGCTGCTGTACGACGGGCGTGTCGCCGGCGTCTACCACAAGCACCGCCTGCCCAACTACGGCGTCTTCGACGAGAAGCGCTACTTCCAGCCCGGTGTCGCCTGCCCGCTCTTCGCCTTTGCCCCGGTGCCCATCGCCATCACTGTCTGCGAGGACATATGGGCTCCGGGCGGCCCGCCCCAGGCCGCGGCCCGCGCCGGCGCGCTGCTCCTGGTGAACATCAACGCCTCCCCCTACCACGCCGGCAAGTGGCGCCAGCGGGAGGAGATGCTGCGCACACGGGCGCGCGACTACGCCGCCGCCATCGCCTACGTCAACCTGGTTGGAGGACAGGACGAGCTGGTCTTCGACGGGATGAGCCTCCTGGTAGACCACCGGGGGAACGTGGTGGCCCGCGGGCCGCAGTTCCAGGAGGGTCTGGTCTACGGCGAGGTGGACCTGGAGGCTGTGGCGGAGGTCCGCCGCACCGGGGGGCCTCCGGCCGCCCCCCCCGAGGAGATCGCCACCCCCACAGTGGCCGTGGAGGCGCTCCGCCCCTCCCACCGCGGTGCTGTGAGCCCCACGCTGGTGCCGCCGCTGGACCCCCTGGAGGAGATCTACCAGGCGCTGGTCCTGGGCACGCGCGACTACGTGCGCAAGAACCGCTTCCGCGACGTGGTCGTCGGCCTCTCCGGCGGGATAGACTCGGCCCTGGTGGCCGCCATCGCCGTGGACGCCCTGGGACCCGAGCACGTGCACGCGGCCTTCATGCCGTCCCTCTTCACCTCGGCGCAGAGCCGGCGCATCGCCGAGACGGTGAGCCGCCGCCTGGGCCTCGTTCCCCTGGAGGTCCCCATCGACCCCGTCTTCCAGGCCTTCCGGGAAGCGCTGCGCCCGGCCTTCGCCGGTCGGCCGGAAGACGTCACCGAGGAGAACCTGCAGGCGCGCATCCGGGGTACGGTACTCATGGCGCTGTCCAACAAGTTCGGCTGGCTCGTGTTGACCACCGGGAACAAGAGCGAGCTCAGCGTGGGCTACGCCACGCTCTACGGGGACATGGCGGGGGGCTTCGCCGTGATCAAGGACGTGCCCAAGACCCTGGTCTACCAGCTGGCCCGCTGGCGCAACCGAAGGGGCGAGCTCTTCCCGCAGGAACTGCTGGAGCGGGCGCCTACCGCGGAGCTACGCCCGGGGCAGACCGACCAGGAGACGCTGCCGCCCTACGAGGTCCTGGACGCCATCCTCGAGCTGTACGTGGAGCAGGACCTGCCCCCCGCCCGCATCGCGGAGCGGGGTTTTGACCCTGAGGTGGTGGAGCAGGTGGTGGCCATGGTGGACCGCAGCGAGTACAAGAGGCGTCAGGCACCGCCGGGGGTGAAGATCACCCCCAAGGCCTTCGGCAAGGACCGCCGCCTGCCCATCACCAACTGGTTCCGGGGCAGCGTCCGTCCTCCCGTCCAGCCCGCGGAAGGGACGCCGGCTACGCAGCGTACCTCTTCGCCCAGTCGCTGACCAGCGGGATGGTGAAGTCCCTCCCGCTGTACGTCTGGTAGGCGTAGTAGAGGGAGAGGATCAACCAGGCCAGCCACAGGATCGGCCCCAGCAGCAGCGCGCCCAGCCAGCCGAGGAACGGGATGTTGGCGATGATGGCCAGGCCGATGTAGATGACCGCCCAGGCGATGCCCCAGAAGAGGGCGGTCCAGCCGTGGCGGCGCATGAAGGCGTCCTTCTTCATCTCAGTGAGGATGATGACCAGGGCGATGATCCAGACGGGATATCCCAGGGCCGCCAGCAGGCGGTTGGACTGCTCCGGCGCTGTCGTCTGATCGCTCATCGGGAACCCCCAACTCGATTTACCTCCCGGTGCGCTTCGGCGGTGCGCCGGCAGAATCCTGGTCCGCCCGCCAGGCGTCAGCTATGCTTCGTTCTGGCGTGGACGTCCGGCCGACTCCCACCCTGCGCTGGCTGCTGCTGCTCTCCCTGGCGGAGATCGCCACGATGGTCACCTTCTCCAGCTACACGGCCGCTCAGCCGCTGCTGGCGCAGCAGTGGAGGCTCTCCAGCGCACAGGCCGGGGCGATCTTCGGGGCGCAGCAGGCCGGCTACGCCCTGGCCGTGCTGTGGCTGGCCAGCCTGACCGACCTGGTGGGCGTCCGCCGCATCTACCTTCTTTCTGCAGCGTGGAACGGCGTGGCCGCAGCCCTCTTCGCCGTGGGGGCGAGGGGGTTTCTCTCCGCCCTGCTCCTGCGGGCCCTGTTGGGCGTGGGGCTGGCCGGCACGTACATGCCCGGCGTGCGCCTGGTGGCCGAGACCTTCCCGCAGAGGCGCCGCGGGGCAGCGCTGGGAGTGTTCATCGCCTGCTTCAGCGTCGGGGCGGCTCTCTCCCTGTTCCTCGCCGGTCGGCTGCTGGCGCTGGGGGTGCAGACGATGTTCCTGATCACGGCGGCGGGCCCGCTGCTGGGCGTGCTCCTGGCCTGGCCCGTGGTGCGCGACGGGCCTCGTCCTGTGGCGGGTGCACGGCAGCGCGGGCTTCCCTTCGGGGACGTCCTGCGCAATCCGGCGGCTCTGCGCTTCATCGCCGGCTACGCCGCGCACAACTGGGAGCTCTTCGGCATGCGGGCCTGGTTGCCCGTCTTCCTCACCGCTGCCTGGAGCGCGCAGGGCGCCCCACTGCCCGAAGCCACGCGCATGGGCACCGCGGTGGGCAGCGCCGTGCTGCTGGCGGGCGCCGTCTCCAACGCCGCCGGCGGGTGGCTGAGCGACCGTGCCGGCCGCAGGCCCACCATCGTCATCCTCCTCTCGGCCTCAGCCCTCTGCTCCGCGGCGATCGGGTGGCTCCTGACGGTCGGGCTGGGAGCGGTCATCGCCGTGGCGCTGCTGTACGGCATCTTCACCACCGCGGAATCCTCCACCCTTTCCACAGCCGTGGCGGAGAGCGCCTTCCCGCACGCACTGGGCACCACCCTGGCCGTCCAGTCCACGGCGGGCTTCGTCGCCACCATCGTTTCGCCGGTACTCTTCGGAGCGCTGCTGGATGCCTACGGCTGGGGCTGGGCCTTCGTCTCTCTGGCCGTGGCCGCCGCAGCAGGGGTTCTCACCCTGCTGACCGGACGCCCGCTTCCTCGGGGTCTTCATCTGGATTGAGGCGGACCCGCCGGGAGCAGCAGTTCGGTCCGAGCCCACTGCAGGTACTGGTTCACATCGGAGCGCATCCGCCCGTAGTGGCGTCGCCCGCCTGATTCATGGACCCGCGGGACCGTGCCGGCGTATGCCGCCAGCTGCTCGGGGCGGCCGAAGCGGGCGACCTGCGTTCCGGAGCACATGAGAAACGCGAGGCGGTTTTTTGACCCAGGCCGTCGATTCCCGGTAAAATTAAAAGGATTTTCCTTTCCTGCGGTTGTCCACGAGGATGCTGAGCGGCCTGCTCACACTGCTCCGCGAGAGTCCGCCGTTCGCCCCGATCCGGGATGCGGTGCGGCAGCACCGCCCCCTGTGGGTACTGGGCCCGGCGGGCGCTGAGAAGGCCTACCTGTTGGCGGCGCTGCTCACCGACCCGGAGGCGCCGCAGACTGCGCTCGCCGTCCTCCCCGGGCGGGACGCGGCGGAACGGCTGGCGGGGGATCTCGTCGTGTTTGAGCCGGAACTGGCGCCGCGCCTGGCGTTCTCGCCCTACTGGGAGGGGGCGCCCTACGAGCGGGTGGAGCCCTCGCTGGACGCGGTGGCGGAGTGGCGGGCACTGCTGGAACGGCTGAGCGGCGGGGCACCCACCATCGCTCTGGTGTCGGTTGCCGGCCTGCTGCGCCGGCTCCCCTCTCCGGAACACCTGCGGGCGCAGCGGGTGCAGATCCGCGTCGGCGACCGTCTGGAGCGCGACGGCTTCCTCGCCTTGCTCGCCACCTACGGCTACGAGCGCCTCCCCCTGGTGGAAGCCCGCGGGCAGATGGCGGTGCGCGGCGGGGTCATCGACCTCTACCCGCCGGCCGGAGGCCCTTACCGCATCGAGCTGTTCGGCGACGAGGTGGAGTCGCTGCGGGAGTTCGACCCGGCCACCCAGCGCAGCGTCCGCACTGTCGGGGAGGTAGTCCTGGTGCCCCTGCGCGAGCCCCAGGCCGGCCTCACCGCGAGCCTTCTGGACTACCTACCGCCCCAGGCGCTGGTCGTGCTGGACGAGGAGCCGGATCTGGCGGCGCAGGCCCAGGCACTGCGGGACGGGGAGGAGGGGGGAGGCGGGGCGCACCGCCACCTCCCCTGGGCCGAGGTGTCGACGCGGCTGGAGAGCTGCCGTCGGGTGGTCCTCTCGACCCTTCGCGGCGCCGTGCCGCCCTACGTGGAGGTGCCGCTGCGCTTCGGCGGCGTGGAGGCCTTCGGCGGGCAGACGCACCTGCTGGCCCGGGCGCTTCGGGAGTGGACGGCGCAACGGCGGCTGGTGGTGGTGGCTTCGGCGCACCCCGAGCGGGTGGGGGAGATCCTGGCCGCGCAGGGCCTCCAGGTCCCCGCCGCCCCCGGCCTTCCGGTGGCGCCCCCGCCGGGGACGATGACCGCGGTGGAGGCGGCCCTCTCCCGCGGGTTCGCCTTCGATCCGGCGGGGCTGGTGGTCGTCACCGACAGCGAGATCCTGGGATGGCGGCGGCGGCGCTCCCGTCTGCGCTTCGTCCGCCGGGGGAAGCGCATTTCCTCCTGGGCGGACCTGGCCCCCGGCGACTACGTGGTGCACATCCACCACGGCATCGGCATCTACCGCGGCCTGGTGCACCTGACCGTGAACGGCGCGGAGCGGGACTACCTGCTGCTGGAGTACGCCGGTAGCGACCGCCTCTACGTCCCGGTGGAGCAGATCGCCCTGGTGGAACGCTACATCGGGGTGGAAGGCCAGGCCCCCCGCGTGCACACCCTGGGTGGGGCGGAGTGGGAGCGGGAGAAGCAGCGGGTGCGGGAGTCGGCCCGCGAGCTGGCCGGGGAGCTGCTGGCGCTGTACGCGGCGCGGCAGACCGCGCCCGGCTTCGCCTTCTCGCCGGACACCCCCTGGCAGCACGAGCTGGAGGCGGCCTTCGAGTACGAGGAGACCCCCGACCAGTGGCAGGCCATCCAGGACGTGAAGCGGGACATGGAGGCCCCCAGGCCCATGGACCGCCTCATCGCCGGGGACGTGGGGTACGGCAAGACCGAGGTGGCGCTGCGCGCCGCCTTCAAGGCGGTCATGGACGGCAAGCAGGTGGCCATCCTGGTCCCCACCACCATACTGGCCCAGCAGCACTACGATGTCTTCCTCCGCCGCCTGGCCGCCTACCCCATCACGGTGGAGGTGATGTCCCGCTTCCGCTCGCGGCGGGAGCAGCAGCGCATCCTCCGCCAGCTGGCGGAGGGGCAGGTGGACATCGTCATCGGCACGCACCGCCTGCTGCAGAAGGACGTCACCTTCCGCGACCTGGGCCTGGTGATCATCGACGAGGAGCAGCGCTTCGGCGTGGAGCACAAGGAGCGGTTGAAGCAGCTGCGACGGCAGGTGGACGTGCTCACGCTGACGGCGACCCCCATCCCCCGCACCCTGCACATGTCCCTGGTGGGCCTGCGCGACATGTCGGTGATGGAGACCCCGCCGGAGGCGCGCCTTCCCATCCACACCGAGATCCGCGAGGCGGACGAGGGGATCATCCGCGAGGCCATCGTGCGGGAGCTAGCCCGCGGCGGCCAGGTGTACGTGGTGCACAACCGAGTGCAGTCCATAGAGCGCGCCGCCCGGGCCATCGCCCGCATCGTCCCCGAAGCGCGCGTCGCCGTGGCACACGGGCAGATGCCGGAGGAGAAGCTGGAGCGGGTGATGATGGACTTCCTGGGGGGTCGCTTCGATGTACTGGTCTGCACCACCATCGTCGAGATCGGCCTTGACATCCCCCGGGTGAACACCGTGATCATCCAGGACGCCCACCTCATGGGCCTGGCCCAGCTCTACCAGCTGCGGGGCCGGGTGGGCCGGGCCGACCGGCAGGCCTACTGCTACCTGCTCTACCCGCGGGGCGAAACGCTGACCCCGGAAGCGGAGCAGCGCCTGCAGGCCATGCAGGAATTCGTCGAGCTGGGATCGGGGTTGAAGCTGGCGATGCGCGACCTGGAGATCCGCGGCGCCGGGAACCTCCTGGGGCCGGAGCAGCACGGCCACATCTCCGCCGTGGGCTTCGACCTCTACTGCCGCCTCCTGGACCAGGCCATCCGCGAGCTGCGCGGCGAGATGGTGGACGACGCCCCCGACCCCGTGATAGACATCCACGTGGACGCCTTCATCCCCCCCGAGTACGTGGCCGACGAGACGCAGCGCATGGCCCTCTACCGGCGGCTGGGCGCGGCCGCCTCCCTGGAGGCGACGGAGCGGCTGGCCGAGGAGATCCGCGACCGATTCGGCGAACCACCCCCGGCGGTGGCGCACCTGCTGGCGGCGGTGCGGCTGCGGGTCCTGGCCAGGCGGGTGGGAGCGGCGGCGGTGGTGCGCGAGGGCGGACAGTACACCATCCGCCTGCGGCCTGCGGCCTACCTGAGCGACGCTGTCCAGCGGAGGCTGCGCGTCGCCTACGGCGAGCGCCTGCAGGTGACCCCCGCGGTGCTCACCGTGCGCACCCGCGGCCGGCAGTTCCTGGAGCAGGCGGGGGAGATCCGGGAGATTCTGGAAGCGGTGGCCCGTTTCAGCGGGCAGCGGGCCGAGGAGGCCGTACCCATTTCCTGACCGCCGGACGAGGCGGCCTACGAAAGGAGCCGTTTCCGTGCTCAGAGGACGAAGGACCCTTCTGGTGCTGGTGATTGCCACCGCCGCGCTGGTAGCGGCGGGTGCGGCCTACACCCTGACCTTCGGGGTGGACCTGCGCCTCTCCGTCCGCGGCCGGCCCGTGGGGGTGGCCGTGGCCGGGCTGCGGGCGCGCTCCGCCCTGGCGGTGACGGTCAACGACGAGCCCATCTACTGGGGCGAGGTGGAGCGGGAGGTGGAGCGCGCCGCCGCCCAGTTCAACGTCAACCTCAGCGGCGCGGAAGGCGAAAAGCAGCGCGCCGAACTCACCGGCGCGATGCTCGACCGCCTCATCGACGAGCGCCTGATCGTGCAGGCCGCCCGCCGGCGGGGCGTGGAGGCCAGCGACGCGCAGGTCGACGCCGAGCTGGCGCGGATCACGGCGCAGCTGGGCGGCGAGCGGGAGCTGCAGGCGGCGCTGGCGCAGCGCAACCTGACCACGGCGGAGGCGCGGCGGATCATCCGCCTCTCCCTGACAGTACAGGCGCTGGTGCCGCTGGTCACCGACGTCAGGATCACCGCCGAGGATGTGCGGAAGGCCTTCGCCGAGCGGCGTGCCCAGTACGACCAGCCGGAGATGGTGCGGGTCAGCCACATCCTCATCCGCGCCACCACCCCGCAGGAAGAGGAACGGGCCCAACAGACCCTGCTCCTCATCCAGGGTCGTCTGGCCCGCGGGGAGAAGTTCGCCGACCTGGCGCGGCAGTACTCGGAGGATCCGGGCAGCAAGGCCGGCGGCGGGGACCTGGGCCTGGTGGCCAGAGGCTCGCTGGTGCCGGAGTTCGAGCGGGTCGCCTTCAGCCTCCCTCCCGGGAAGGTGAGCGAGCCGGTGAAGACGCCCTTAGGCTACCACCTTATCCTGGTGCAGGAGCGCAAACCCGCGCGCAAGGCTACGCTGGAGCAGGTGCAGGCCCAAATCCGGGAGCAGCTCCTGCAGGAGCGGCAGGAGGCGGCCTTCCAGCAGTGGCTCCAGGCGCAGCGCAAGCGGGCGACGATCAAGCGCTTCCCCCGCCCGTCGTAGCCCGACCATGCCGGCTTCCTACACATTCGACGACCTGGTGGCGGTGGTGGCCCGCCTCCGCGGCCCCGGCGGCTGCCCCTGGGATCGGGTGCAGACTCCCCGCTCCCTCCGTCCCCACCTGCTGGAGGAGACGTACGAGACCCTGGAGGCCATCGACCGGGGGGACGGTGCCGCGCTGCGCGAGGAGCTGGGCGACCTGCTGCTGCATGTGGTCTTCCAGGCCCGCATGGCCGAGGAGTCCGGAGGTTTCACCATCGGGGAGGTGGTCGACGGTCTGGTGCGCAAGCTGATCGAGCGGCACCCGCACGTCTTCGGGGACGCCCGGCTGGAGACGGCGGAGGCGGTGCTGGCCCACTGGCATGACGCCAAGCAGGCGAAGCGGGAGACCCCCTTCGCCGGCGTCCCCGAGACCCTCCCGGCCCTCGCCCGGGCGCAGAAGGTGCAGGAGCGTGTGCGCGCCATGGGTTTCCACTGGCCGGACCTGCAGGCGGCGGTGGACAAGGCGCGGGGAGAGCTCGCCGAGCTGCAGGCCGCCTCCGATCCGGAGACGGCAGCCGACGAGCTGGGCGACGCCCTCTTCACCCTGATCAACGTCGCCATCTTCCACGGCGTGGACGCCGAACAGGCGCTGCGCGACGCCACGCGCAAGTTCGTCCGGCGATTCACCCGTATGGAGGCGCTGGCCAGGGCCAGCGGCCGCCCCCTGCGGGAGCACACACTGCAAGAGCTGCTGGCGCTGTGGGAGCAGGCCAAGGGCGGCCATGCGGGTGGATAAGTACCTGCAGGTGAGCCAGCTGGTGCGGCGGCGCGTCCTGGCGCAGCGCCTCTGCGACGCCGGGCGGGTGCACGTCAACGAGCGGCGGGCCAAACCCGCCACCCCCGTGGCCGTGGGCGACATCCTGGAGGTCTGGCTGGGAGAGCGGCGGCTACGCGTCCGCGTGCTGCATCTGCCCGCCTCGCCGCGGGAAGCAGGCAAGAAGCCGTCGTATGAGATCCTGGGCAAGGACTCCCCGGGGTGGTGGTCGTAATGCCGGCGATCAGCTCCATTGTGGCGCGGGAAATCCTGGACTCCCGGGGCAACCCCACCGTGGAGGCCGACCTCTACCTGGACGACGGATCGTGGGGGCGGGCGGCGGTCCCCGCGGGGGCGTCCACCGGGGAGGCCGAGGCGCTGGAGCTGCGCGACGGCGGGCGGCGGTACCTGGGGAGGGGGGTGCGGCAGGCGGTGCGCGCCATCGCGGAAGAGATCGCCCCGGCGCTGCGCGGCCTGCCCGCGGACCAGGAGGAGGTGGACCGCCGGCTGATCGCCCTGGACGGCACCCCCAACAAGGCGCGCCTGGGAGCCAATGCCATCCTGGCGGTGTCGCTGGCACTGGCCAAAGCCGTCGCAGCCTCCCGCCGTCTCCCCCTCTTCCGCAGCCTGGGAGGCGAGGGCGCCCGCCGGCTGCCCGTGCCCACCATGAACGTGATCAACGGCGGAGCCCACGCCGACAACACGCTGGACATCCAGGAGTTCATGATCGTTCCCTGGGGGGCGGAGCGCTACAGTGAGGCGCTGCGAATGGGGGTGGAGGTCTTCCACCACCTGAAGGCGCTGCTGCGGGAGCGCGGGCTGAGTACGGGGGTGGGCGATGAGGGCGGGTTCGCCCCCGACCTGCGCGACGCCGCCGAGGCGCTCGCCCTGCTGGTGGAGGCCATCACCCGGGCGGGATATGCGCCGGGGGAGGACGTCGTCCTCGCTCTGGACGTGGCGGCCAGCGGGCTGGCCCGGGAGGGCAGCTACCACTTCAGACGGGAGGGGCGGGTGCGCACTCCGGAGGAGGTGATGGCCTACTACGCCGCGCTGGCCGACGAGTTTCCCCTGCGCTCCATCGAGGACGGGCTGGGGGAGCACGACTGGGCGGCCTGGCGGGCGATGACGGCCCGCCTGGGCGGGAGGCTGCAGCTGGTGGGGGACGACATCTTCGTCACCAACCCCCAGAGGCTGCGGCGGGCCATCGCCGAAGGGGTGGCCAATGCCGTCCTGGTCAAGCCCAACCAGATCGGCACGCTTACCGAAACCCTGGAGACCCTGACGCTGGCGCAGTCGGCAGGATACGCGGTCGTCCTCTCCCACCGTTCGGGCGAGACGGAGGACACCGCCATCGCCGACCTGGCGGTGGCTGTGGGCGCCGGGCAGATCAAGACCGGCGCCCCATCCCGGGGCGAGCGGGTGGCCAAGTACAACCAGCTCCTGCGCATCGAGGAGGCCCTGGGCCCTGAGGCCGAATTCGCCGGGCGGCGGGGGTTGAGGGTCCCCGCCTGACCGGCCGCGGCAGTGGCTCGCTCCACGCCTGCCTCCAGAAAGGATTTCCCCTGCCGCCGTCCAACTGTAGGAGACGGCCAATGCCGCAGCTTCCTTCGTCCCGCCGCACCCCGCATCTCCCGGCCCCGCGCCGCCGTTTCCCTCGCCGGGTCGTCCCGCTGGCCGCCCTGCTCCTGGCTGCCCTGCTGTTGCGTGCCTACGGAGAGAGCGCCCTCACCGCCTACCGGCTGCGCCGCGAGGCGGCGCGCCTGGAGCGCCAGATCCAGACCATGCGTCTGGCCAACGCCCAGTTGCGGGAAGAGATCCGCCGGCTGCACACGCCGGCCTACATCGAGCGGCTGGCCCGTGAGCAGCTGGGCCTGGTCAGGCCCGGGGAGATTCCGGTGATCATAGTCCGGCCTACGCCTTCACCCCCACCCGCACCGTGACCTCTCGCCGACCCGGTCCACGAGGAGCCGGAAGGCGGGGCGGCTTGTGAAGCTCCGCCGCCCCCGCCCGTTTTACGAGCACATACACAGCGACTGCCCGATTGACACCTCACGGGTCCCTGCATATAATGCGCTTGCCCAATTTCCAGAATATCTGTGTGGAGGAGGCCAGATACCGCCCCAGATGAGCGTTGAAGTCGGCACTATCGTCGAAGGGACCGTCGTCAAGATCACGCACTACGGGGCCTTCGTGGAGTTGCCCGACGGCAAAAGCGGCCTCGTCCACATCTCCGAGATTGCCGACACCTACGTCAAGGACGTCAAGGACTACCTGAAGGAGCAGGAGCGGGTCCGCGTCAAGATCCTGGGCGTCAACGAGAGGGGCAAGCTCGACCTCTCCGTGAAGCAGGCCCTCTCCCCCGAAGAGCGCGCCGCCCGCGCCCGGGCCCGCAGTTCCTTCGAGGACAAGCTCAAGGCGTTCATGAAGGAGTCCGAGGAGCGCCTCCTGGACCTCAAGCGCAACACCGAAGCCAAACGCGGCGGCCGCCGCCGCAAGTAGCTCTCCCGCTTGCCATCGCCCCGCCCGTAGGAAACTGGACGGCTTCCGGCGTATTTGATGGGCATTACCGCCCGGGCTCCGCAGGGCCGTCACACGTGGGGGTGAGGGGTGTGCCGCTGTGGCGCAAGACGAGCAAGGTCGCCGTGCTGGAACAGAGCCCAGCCTTTCGCGGTCTCTCCCGGAGGGAACTCGCCCGGGTGGCGGGTTTGGCGGATGAGGTCGAGGTGCCGGCGGGAAAGCAGCTGACCGCGATGGGAGAGACCGGGCGGGAGTTCTTCGTCATTGTCGCCGGCCAGGCCGATGTCCGCACGGCCCGAGGCCGCAGGATCCGCCTGGGCCCGGGGGAGTTCGTCGGGGAGATGAGCCTGCTGGATGGGGAGCCCCGGTCGGCCACGGTGCACGCGCTCACCCCGATGCGCCTGCTGGTCATCGGACACCGCGACTTCCGGCGCATGCTGGACTCCGCCCCGCTGATCACGCGCAAGATCATGCGCACACTGGCGCAGCGCCTCCGCGAGGCGGAGCAGAGCTCGACCGGTTAGTCCCACCGGGCCAGTGAGGCGAGCACGCGAGGGGGTGTCATCGGCAGTTCGGTGAGCTCGACCCCGGTGGCGTCGGCGATGGCGCTGGCCACCGCCGCCGCGCCGGCTATCACCGGCGGCTCTCCCACCCCCTTGGCCCCGAAGGGCCCTTCAGCCGAGGGCACCTCGACCAGCACCGCTTCCAGCGGCGCCACTGTGGTGGCCCGGGGGAGGGCATAGTCGGCAAAGGTGCTGGAAAGCGGCGTCCCGGCCCCGTCGTAGGCCATCCCTTCCAGGAGAGCCCAGCCCGCAGCCTGCGCCGCGCCTCCGAAGATCTGCTCCTCCACCGCCGCGGGGTTGATGGCAAACCCCACATCCTGGACGACCACCTGGCGCTCGATGCGGACCGCGCCGGTCTCCCGGTCCACCGTCACCTTGACCAGGTGCGCGGCGAACCCCGGGGCCTGCCGCGGGGAGGCCACAGCGCCGCGGCCGAACACCGGCGGGTACCTGGCACCGAAGCGCATGGACCGATCGGCGACCTCATCCAGGCCGATCCCCCGGGAGGGCACGCCGCGCACCCGCGCCTGCCCCTCGGCGATCTCCAGATCGTCCTCCCGCGCCTCCAGCTCCCTGGCGGCGATGGCCAGGATCTGCCGCCGCGCGTCCTCCGCGGCCAGGCGGACAGCTGCCCCTACGGTGTACAGGGTCTTGCTGCCCGCGGACATCCCCGCGTAGGGAGCCTGGTCGCTGTCGGCGCCCACCACTCGCACCCGCTCCACCGGCACCCCCAGCACCTCGGCGGCGATCTGGGCCATGGCCGTGAAGGTGCCGGTGAGGTCCACCGCGCCCACCACCACCTGGAAGGTCCCGTCGGTGTTGGCACGCACACAGGCGCTGGCCGACTCCACGCCCCCCGTCCACCCGCCCACCGCCACGCCCACGCCGTCCCCGGGGTGGCGGTTCTGCCACAGGGGGTGGGCCCGGGCCCGCTCCAGGACCTGGCGCAGACCGATCCGTGGCCACGGGCGCCCGGAGGGCTGCGGGTCGCCCTCTGCGGAGGCGTTCTGCAGCCGCAGGTCGATGGGGTCGCGGCCGAGCCGCCGCGCCAGGCGGTCCATCATTCCCTCGATGGCGAAGGTGGCCTGGGGCGCCCCGGGGGCGCGGTAGGCGCCCACCGGCGGCAGGTGGGTCATCACGTTGAACCCTTCGATGAGCAGGTGCGGGACCCTGTAGTACCCCCCAAGCAGCGTGCCGGCGATGGCGGCGTTGCCGCCGGGCTCCGCGCCGCAGTCGAACACCAGGCGGGCCTGCAACGCCAGAAGGGTCCCGTCCCTACGCGCCCCCAGGCGAACCGTGATCACGGTCGCCGGCGCCACGTTGGCCACCAGGAAGTCGTCGCGCCTCGGCAGCACCAGCCGCACTGGCCGGCGCACCGCCAGCGCCAGCGCCGCGGTCAGCCCCTGGGTGAAGAGGATCTTGCTGCCGAAGCCGCCGCCGATGGCCATGGGCACCACGCGCACCTGCTGCTCGGGCAGCCCCAGGAGGTCGCATACCTGCGCCCGGACGTAGAAGATGCCCTGGGTCGCCGTGTAGATGGTCACCCCGCCGCGGATGAGGTCGGGCACGGCCACGGTGGCGTGCGGCTCCAGGTAGCCCTGGTAGACGCGGGAGGTGCGAAAGGTCTCCTCCAGGACCACATCCGCCTCCCGGAACCCCTGTGCCACGTCCCCCCGGGTGTAGCGGACCACGCTGGCCGCGTTGCGCGGCCTGTCCTCCCTGACCTCCTGCACCGCCACTGCCGCGTGGCCTGCGGCCTGCCCCTCTGCCCCGCCCGCCTGCGGGTTCACCAGCGGGGCGTCGGGCCGCATGGCCTCCTCGGGATCGAGCACCGCAGGGAGCACCTCGTACGTCACCGCCCCGGCCAGCGCCTCCACACCGTCTGCGGCCGCCGCCTCGCTCTCCGCCAGGACTGCCGCCACAGGATGCCCGGCGAACCTGACCTCGCCCTCGGCCAGCAGGAGGTGCTCCTCGCGGGAGGCCCCCGAAGCCAGCGGCAGGTCCTCCGCCAGGAGGACGGCGGCGACGCCGGGGACGGCCAGGGCCGCGTCCCGATTCACGCCGAGGATGCGCGCGTGCGCGTGCGGCGAGAGCAGCAACCGGGCGTGGAGCAGCCCGGGCAGGCGCAGATCCTCGGTGTAGCGGGCCGCCGCCGTCACCTTCTCCCTGCCGTCCGCCCGCGGCATGGGCCGCCCCACCTGCCGGCTCATCGCAAGTCCTCGCTCACCCGCCAGCTCCCTCGCGGCGCTAGGCCTCGATCCCCAGCACCGCGGCCACGTCCTCGAAGGTACGCCAGGTGATGTCGTCCCGCTGCAGGCGGCGGGAGGACTCGGCGATGCCGGCCTGCGCCTCCAGCGCCCGCAGCTGCTCGTCCATCCGCTCCAGAAGGTTCCGCAGGCTGACGGCCAGCCCCTTCGGCGGCATGTGCTGCAGCGCGCCCCGCACGCGCTCCAGCGCCGCCACCTCGTACTCCCGGGCCAGCCGGTCCAGCTCCTGGGCCTCGGCGCGGGAGAAGGCCACCAGGGCCCGCCGCTCCTCCAGCGCCTGCAGGACGGCCCGCCGCACCTCCCGCAGCAGCGCCTCCTCCACGGCCTAGGCCCCGTCGCCGGCCAGGCGGGGGAGGCGCACCTCCTGGTCGCGGTACTGCAACTGGTAGAGCTTGGTGTAGATGCCGCCGCGCGCCAGCAGCTCCTGATGCCTCCCCTCCTCTACGATGCGCCCCTTGTGCAGTACCAGGATGCGGTCCACGTGCTGGATGGTGGAGAGGCGGTGGGCAATGATGATGGAGGTGCGGCCGCGCAGCACCTTCTGCAGCGCCTCCTGGATGAGGATTTCCGTCTCCACGTCCACGCTGCTGGTGGCCTCGTCCAGCACCAGGAGGATCTCCGGGTTGTGGGCGATGGCCCGGGCGAAGGCGATGAGCTGCTTCTGCCCCACCGAGAGCGTCGCCCCGCGCTCCTTCACCTCGGTGCGGTAGCCCGCCGGCAGGCGCTCGATGAAACGGTGCGCGTTGACGAACTGCGCCGCACGGCGTACCTCCTCATCGGAGATCTCCCTGTTGCCCAGGCGGATGTTGTCCTCCACCGTCCCGGAAAAGAGGAAGACGTCCTGCAGCACCAGCCCGATGTGCCGCCGCAGGTCGCGCTGCGCGTAGCGGCGCACGTCCACCCCGTCCACCAGCACCTCTCCCCGCTGCGGGTCGTAGAAGCGGCAGATCAGGTTGATGATGGAGGACTTCCCCGCGCCGGTGTGGCCCACAAAGGCCACGCTCTCCCCCGGAGCGATGCGGAAGGAGATGTCCCTGAGCACCCAGTCGGGGGTGCCGTCCCCGGCGGCGGCGTAAGCGAACCAGACGTGGCGGAACTCGATCTCCCCGCGCACCCGCTCCAGGGGCAGGGGCTGAGGGGGGTCCTCCACCTCCACGGGCTCGTCCAACAGGCGGAAGATCCGCTCCGAGGAGGCCATGGCCGCCTGCAGGATATTGTACTTCTCCGCCAGCTCCTCGATGGGCTCGAAGAAGCGCTGCGCGTACTGGATGAAGGCCACCAGCAGGCCGATGGTCACCGAGGCCCGGAAGACCCCGCCGCCGAAGACCAGGATGAGGGCTATGGCCAGGGCGCTGATCACCCCCACCGAGGGGTGGAAGAGGGCGAAGGCGCGCAGGCCGCGCAGGTGCCAGCCCAGCAGCTCCCGATTCAACGCGTCGAACTGCTGGAAGTTCCGCCTCTCGCGGTTGAAGAGCTGGACGATGGCCATACCCGTGATGTTCTCGTTGAGGTAGGCGTTGATCCGGGCCAGCCGCGTGCGCACGGCCCGGTAGGTCTCCCGCGCCTTCACCCGGAAGAGGACGGTGGCCAGCAGGATCAAGGGGATGACGGTGAAGGTGATGAGCGCCAGCCGCCACTCCAGCAGCAGCATAACCGCCACGATGCCCACCAGGGTGATCAGGTCGCCGAAGATCCCCACCACGCCCTGGGTGATCATCTCGTTGAGCGCGTCGATGTCGTTGGTGATGCGTGTGACCAGCCGGCCCACAGGTGTTCGGGTGTAGAAGCCGACGGCGAGGCGCTGCAGGTGGCCGAACAGGGCCAGGCGCAGGTCGTACATCGCCCGCTGGCCCACCAGCTGCATGAGGTAGCTCTGCAGGTAGCGGAAGGCAAACCCCGCCAGGAGGATGGCCACGTACAGGGCGGTGAGCGCGCCCAACCCGCCCAGCCTTCCGGTGGTGATGTGTCTGTCGATGCCCAGGCGCACCAGGTAGGGGCCGGTCAGGGCGGCGGCGGAGCTGAGCAGCAGCAGCAGCACCGAGAGCCCCACCAGCCGCCAGTAGGGCCGCACGTACCCCAGCAGCCGCCGCATCAGCCGGCCGTCGTAGGCCTTCCCCAGGATTTCCTCTTCCTGCAGCTCCACCGACACGCTACTGCTCCGCCTCCAGCTCTTCCTTCAGGAGCTGCTTGCGGTAAAGGTCGGCATAGAGCCCGCCCCGCGCCAGCAGAGCCTCGTGGGTTCCCCGCTCCACGATGCGCCCCTCATCCAGCACGACGATCTGGTCGGCGTGCCGCACGGTGGAGATGCGGTGCGAGATGAGGATGCTGGTGCGCGTGGCCAGGACCTCGCGCAGCCTCTCCAGGATCCGGGCCTCGGTGTGGGTGTCGACGCTGGAGAGGGCGTCGTCCAAGATGAGGATGGCGGGATCGCGGGCCAGCGCCCGGGCCAGGGTGGCCCGCTGCTTCTGCCCTCCCGACAGCGTCACCCCCCGCTCCCCCACCACGGTGGCGTAGCCCTGGGGAAACTCCTGCACCTCCGCCGCCAGCTGCGCCACCTCCGCCGCGGCCAGGATGCGCCGCCCGTCGGAGGACTCCAGGCCGAAACCCAGGTTCTGCTCGATGGTCTCGGAGAAGAGAAATGGCTCCTGGGGCACGAAACCGATGGCCCGCCGCAGAAGGGCCAGCGGCAGGCGCCGGCTGTCCACCCCGTCGATCAGGATCCGGCCCTCGGTGGGGTCGAAGAGGCGGGCGATCAGGCTGACCAGGGTGCTCTTCCCGCTGCCTGTGGGCCCCACCACCGCCACCGTGCTCCCCGCGGGGATGTGCAGGGTGATGCCGTGCAGCACCGGCTTCCCGTCGTAGGCGAAGGAGACGTCGCGAAACTCGATCTCCCCGCGGATGGTCCGCAGCGGTTGCGGGTCGGGGTGGTCGGCGATGGCGGGGCGCACGTTGAGGATCTCGTCCAGCCGGCCCATGGAGGCCATCCCCTGCTGGATCAGGTTGGTCACCCACCCCAGGGCGATCATCGGCCAGGCCAGCTGCCCCAGGTAGGCGTAGAACTGCACCAGGGTGCCCACCGTGATTCGGCCCTCCACCACGGCCAGGCCGCCCTGCCAGAGGAGGACGGCCGCCGCCACCCCCAGGATCAGGGTCATGGACGGCCACAGCGCGCCCTGCACCACCATCAGCCGCAGGTTCCGTCGGATGAACTCCCGACCCAGCCGGGCGAAGTCGGCGATTTCGTAGGGCTCCTGCGCGAAGGCCTTGACCACGCGGATGCCGGAGAAGTTCTCCTGAGCCCGGGCCGAGAGGGTGCTGAACTGCTCCTGCACCTGCTGGAAGCGGTGGTGGATCTGCCGCCCCAGGAGGAAGAAGGTCACGGCGATGAGCGGCGTGATAGCGCCCACCCACAGCGCCAGGCGGAGGTCCAGCCGGACCATCCAGCCGCCCACCAGCAGCAGCATCACCGGAGTGTTCACGGCGTACATGATGCCCGGCCCGGCCAGCCTCTGCACCGCCTGCAGGTCGTTGATGGCGCGGGCCATCAGGTCCCCGGTGCGGGTGTGCTGGAAGAACCCCAGGTGCAGGCGCTGCAGGTGGGCAAAGTAAGCGTTGCGCAGCTCGTACTCGATGCGTCGGGAGGCGCCGATGATGCTGGTCCGCCAGAAGAAGCGGATGGCCGCCGCCAGCATCGCCAACCCCACGTAGGCGGCGGCCAGCTCCAGCAGTGCCGGCAGGGAGATGCCGGCGCGGATGCCGTCCACGGCGCGCCGCAGCACGGCGGGGGCCAGCAGCGCCACCCCGGTGGCCACCACGCCCAGCGCGAAGCCCCTGGCGTATTCCCAGCGGTGTCTGGCGATGGCGCCGCGCAGGCGCGGGCTGATCATGGGCTAAGCGGGCAGCCCGCTCCCGATCTCACGAGGGAGAGCGGGTGAGCTGCAGTACGAAGGGATTGGTGGCCCGCTCGCGGCCGACCGTGGTGGGCGGGCCGTGTCCGGGGTAGAGGGCGGTCTCGTCGGGCAGAGGCAGGATGTGTCTGGCGATCGAGGCCATCAGCTGGTCCCCGTCCCCGCCGGGCAGGTCGGTGCGGCCGATGCTGCCGGCGAAGATCACGTCGCCGACGAAGGCTGCCCCCTCCCCCAGGAGAATCATGTGCCCCGGGCTGTGGCCGGGAGCATGGAGGACGCGGAAGGTGAGGCCGCCCACGGCGACGTCGTCCCCCGCCTGCAACCATCGGTCGGCAGGCGGCGGCGCGTCCACATAGATGCCGAAGATCTGCGCCCGCACCGCGGATACCTCCAGCGTCTCCTGCTCCTCCCTCAGGGCGAGGAAGGGTGCGCCCGTGGACTCGCGGATGGCGCGGACCGCGCCCACGTGGTCGAAGTGGCCGTGCGTGGCCACGATCGCCTCGGGGACAAGCTCCAGCCGGCGTAGACGCGCCAGGATGCGCTCCGGCTCATCGCCGGGGTCGATGATCAGCGCCCGGCGGGTTAGGGCGTCTGCGGCCAGGTAGCAGTTGGCCTGCAGAGGTCCAAGGGAGAGGACGTCCACCAGCATGCCGTCCCGCACCTACCGCCCGCCCTCCGCCAGCGGGAAGTGGCCCAGGTAGGCCCGCGCCTGCCGCAGGCGTTCCGCCAGGCGGTCTGGCCATCCCTCCCCGTCGATGTCCCCCACCGGCATGAACAGCAGGGCATTGGCCCGTCCCAGGCGGACGCCGAACTCGACGCCGGGATAGGGAGCGTCCACCCAGCGGACCGATGGAAGATCCAGGATCACCTCGGGGGCGACGGAGGCCAGCACGGAACGCAGTCGCCGGCGGGCCTCCTGGGCGGGGAGGGCCATCAGGGCTCTAGCGCAGGGCAGCGGCGGCGTACTCGTCAAGCGCCGCGCGGCAGGCGTCCTCCGGCGTCGACCCGGTTGCCAGGACGTCCACGACCTGGTTGCCGCGCACAACGAGCACGGCGAAGACCGGCGTCCCGTCCCTGAGGCGCAGCCCGAGCGCCACGGTGTCCCCTGACGCCCTCGTCTTCTGCAGGTCGACCAGCAGTCGCGCCAGCTCCGACATCGCACCATTATTATACCCCGGCCGCGGGCAGATGGACCGCGCCGCAGCCGGGGGACGGGTCGGGCCGGACTTCAGCGCTGCTGCAGCCGGCTGATGAAGCTCTCGATGGGGATCGCGGTGAGCGTGACTATGCGCACGCTGCCCCGCGCACCCAGTTCCACCGACACGCGGGCGACGGTATCGCTGTCGGGCGCTTCCACGATGTTGACGAAGTCGTAGGGTCCCAGCACCGCGTACTGCTGCAAGACCTTCACCCCCATGGCCTCGATCTCCCGGTTCACCTCCCTGATCCGGGCGGGGTTCTTCAGCAGTGTCTCCGCGCCGCTTTCGGTCAGAGTGCTGAGCATGATATAGGTAGGCACGCGCTTCACCTCCCCTTCCTCCGGGTGCCCTTTCCCTTCGCCTCCCGGCCCCCACCTCCTACGCGGGCACCGATCTTCAGCAAGCTCCCAAAGTCCTCTTAAGTAATGCTGAAGTAGCTGCCCGCAAGCGGCAGGAACTTCAGCGCAACCGTCGAAAGCGGGAGCTTGGCGGGTCAGGCCGGGTGGGGATCCTCCCCCTCCCCGCGGTTGCACCCAGGGGTCTAAAAACCCGACCTTCTGTCGATAACAAGGGTGCAGACCACACGGGGAGGTTGACGATGAGGAGGATCCTGGCCGCGCTTCTTCTGGCGTTGACCCTGGGGGTGCTAGTCCCGGCCGCAACGGGCCCGGCATTCGCCGGCAGGGGGGACGTCGACTCCTTCGGGTCTACCAGGAACTAGCGCCGCCGTACTTTGCGCTGAGAGTTCTGCCCGGCCCGGCTCATGGCGCCCGCGGGGGTGGGGCGTGACGCTTGGAGCCAGGATCCGGGAGCTGAGGCGCGCCAGGGGGCTGACGCAGCGGGCCCTGGCCGGGGCCGACCTGTCGGAGAGCTTCATAAGCATGGTGGAGCACGACAAGGTCCGCCCCTCGATACGGTCTCTGCGCCTGCTGGCCGACCGCCTCGGGGTCCCCCTTTCGGCCCTCATTGACGACCGGCCTCAGCCTGACGAGGCCGATGCCCTCCTGCGCCACGGCGACGTCCTGCTCCGGCAGCACCGCTTCACACCCGCCATGGAGCACTATCAGGCCGCCCAGGCGCTGGCCGAGCGGCTGGGCGACACCCAGCGCCTCGCAGAGGCCCACCTGGGCATGGGACAGGCGCTGCTTGGGGTCAGGCAGTTCGACCTGGCCGAGAACCACCTGGAGCAGGCCGGGCGCCACGCGCGGGTCCTGGGAGACCTGCGCCTGCAGGCCCTGGTGGCCCAGGCCCGCGGTCTGCTGGCCATCCGCCAGCGCCGTTTCTCCGCAGCCCGGCCGCACTTGGCAGAGGCCCTCGCCCTGGTCCGGCAGACCTCGCCCGTAGACCGCCGCCTGGAGGCGGCCATCCTCACCAACCTCGGCCGCGTCTACGTCAACCTGAGCCTGCCGCTGCAGGCTCTGGAGTGCTTCCAGGCGGCCCGGCCGCTGCTGGAGGCGGCCTCCGACCCCATGGGCCTGGCCACGCTGCAGATCAACAGCGGGATGGCGTACGCCCAGCAGCGCGCCTTCGACGAGGCGGCGCGGGAGTTCAGGCAGGCGGCAGAGTTCCTTCTCGTGCAGGAAAACCTGCAGCTGCTGGGCGCGGTGAAGCGCAACCTGGCCATGCTCCTGTTGGACCGGGGGGATGCGGCGGGGGCGGAGCCGCTGCTGCGCCAGAGCCTGGCCATCGCACGGCAGCTGGCCGACGATGCCGGGCAGGCGCACACGCTGACCGAGCTCGCCCGCGCCGCGCTGGTGCAGAACAGGGTGGCGGAGGCGGAGGACCTGGCCCGGGAGGCCAGGCGGCTGGCCACGCAGGTTGACGACCCCGCGGAGGCGGCCCTGGCCCTGGTGGTCCTGGCGGCGGCGGCACACCGGCGAGTGCGGCTGGAGGAGGCCGCGGCCTGGTACCGCGAGGCCGCCGACGCCTTCTGGAGCCTGGAGATGTTCAGGGAGGCCGGAGAAGCCCTGCGCGAGCTCGGCTTCGTCCACCTGGATGCAGGAAGGGAGGGAGAGGCCGCACACGCCTTCGCCCGGGCCTTCACCGCCCAGAAGGCACTGGCGGCCGCACAGCCATGAGGACGCCCATACCCCGGACGTCCAGCACCCCGGAGACGATGCTGCGCGAACTGGCTCGCCTCAGCGCGCAGGCCAGCCCCTCGCGGCAGCTTCCGCACCCAGGGGGGCTGCTGCAGGAGGTCCTGGCGGAGGTCGACGTCGAGGGCACCACCTACCGCCTCTCCCGCCTCCGCCGGCGTCCGCGGACGGTGGACCTGACGCCGCGCGAGCTGGAGATCGCCCGTCTGGTGGCCAAAGGGCTGCCCACCAAAGCCATCGGCGCCACGCTCGGCATCAGCGCGTGGACGGTGCTCACCCACCTGCGCCGTGTCTTCGCCCGGCTGGGCGTGCACAGCCGAACGGCCATGGTCAAGCGGCTCAGCGACGAGGGCCTTCTCTAGTAGATCACGTTCAGCAGCAGGAAGACCACGATCCCCAGGGTCAGGCTCACCGACCACAGGAGCACCGCCCAGCGGCCGACGCGGGGATGCGCCGTTCGGGCCACCTCCGCGACCGGTGTGCCCAGCCCCACCAGCAGGTTGTAGACGACCAGCGGCACTGAGACGATCGACAGGAGGATGTGCACCCCCAGGATCGGCAGGTAGACGTAGGTGCGCACGCCCGCCGGTCCGGGAAACGCCTTCGTTCCTCCCAGCGCCACCCGCGTGACGTAGAGGAGGAGGAAGAAGCAGATACAGGCCGCGGCCCCCAGCATGGAGCGGCGGTGCGCGGATGTGCGGCCGGCGCGGATGGCCCGCCACCCCCCAAGCAGCAGGAACAGCGCCGCGGCGTTGATCCCGGCGATGACGAAGGGCGCCGCCCTCAGGGCGGAGACCACGGCGGACGGCATGCGATCGGGCGGCTTCCCGGAGAGGACGGCCGCCAGCACCGCGTAGACGGCAAGGGAAATAAGGACCGTGCCCGCACGCGGCGAGCGCACAGCGGGACTAGGGGCGGAGTAGGAAGACGTTGACGGCGTCCCGGGCCACCCCGGCGAAGAGCAGCACCACCAGAACCAGCGGCACCGCCACCGCGAACACCAGGTTCAGCCGCTCGTAGCGCAGGTGCATGAAGTAGGCGGCAATGAGGCTGGCCTTCAGCAGCGCCAGGACCACCAGGAGGGCGACCAGCCACCCGCGGGGCAGGCCGGCAAACACCACTCCGATCTCCAGCGCGGTAACCACGAGCAGCCAGAACCAAGTGAGCACGTAGACCCGGTACCAGGCCCCGTCCTCCGCTCTCTCGTGCTCTGCCATGACAGTCTCCTCGGCTGCGCCGCCTAGATCAGGTACAGCAGGGTAAAGATGAAGACCCAGACCAGGTCGACGAAATGCCAGTACAGCCCGGCGATCTCGATGCTCTCCGCTGAGGCCCGCCCGCGCCCCGCCTGCACCGCCTTCACCAGCAGGTAGATCACCCCGCTGCTGACGTGACCCCCGTGAAAACCGGTGGTGACAAAGAAGGTGGCGGGGAACATGGCTGGGAGGTCGCCAGCCAGGTGGCCGACGAAACCCGTCAGGCGGGCCCCCTCCCGGATAAAGCCGGTCCACTCGAATGCCTGCATCCCCAGGAAGAGCAGGCCCCCCAGAATGGTCAGCCACAGGAAGCGGGTCGTCGTGCGCCAGTCGGCGCGCCGCGCCGAGGCAACGGCCACGGCCATGGTGGCGCTGCTGCAGATGAGGATGAAGGTCATCGGGCCCACGACGGCGGTGATGTTGAAGAAGTCGGACTGCCGGGGCCAGGTGCCGGCCGTCAGGCGCACGGCCCCGTAGCCGGTGAGCAGTGCGGCAAAGGTGAAGGCGTCCGAGAGCAGGAAGAGCCACATCATCAGCTTCGCCCAGGAGACGGCGAAGGGCGACTCCCCGCCGCCCCACGCAGACGTGGCGCTTCCCTGCCGCTGGCTGACCTGCACCCCCTCGCTCATTCCTTCGCTCCTACGGCCAGAGGATGAAGAAGACATAGAGCCACAGGACGGTAAGGAAATGCCAGTAGACGGCCGCGTTGCCAAGCAGCGCGGCACCCGGATCCGCTCCCGCCTCCGTCGCACCCATCGCGCGCGTTGCCCCCACCGCGGGCGTGCCCGTTGCCCGCGCTGCGCCCACGGGAGGGTCTATCCCTGCCAGGCGGCGCAGCGCGTACCCAAGCCCCCCCAGGCCGCCCAGGAGATGGACTCCGTGGACGGCGGTGAGGAGGTAGAAGAAGGCGCTGTGCGGGCCCGAGGCAAGGAATACCCCCGCCCCCACCAGCTCCCGCCAGGCGGCGACCTGTCCCAGCAGGAACGCCGCGCCGAGCAGCCCGGCCACCCCCGACCATGTGCGAGCGCCCCCCGCATGACCGCGGCGCCAGCTCCCCCGTGCGCCCTCCAGGGCGGCACTGCTGGCCAGCAGCAGCCCGCTGTTCGCCCACAGCAGCGGCGGCAGCGCCACCGGCGTCCAGTCCGGGGCGGTACGCCGAGAGGCGTAGGAGACGGTGAAGGCGACGAACAGCATGCTCACCGCGGTGAGGAACATCCACAGCCCCACCCGCACCGTGGCGGCGGAAGGCGCCTCCTGCCCCCATCCCCCGCCGCCGTCGCCGGGCGGCCGGGAGCCATTCCTCCCGTCGGGCCACCTCTTCGCCGGGACCTCGACAGGGGTCAGTACCCGCTGTGCCATGGAGCCCCCTACCTCTCCCGCTCTCCGCCGTCCCCCGACCCTCCCGCCTGTCCTCCCACAGGGACGACCGCGGGCGCCGTCTGCGGGAGGAAGTCCTCGGCGGCGTCGGGTGGGCTGTAGTCGTAAGCCCAGCGCTGCACCACCGGCAAGACCGGGCCCCAGTTACCGTGGGGTGGCGGCGACGGCGCCGTCCACTCCAGCGTGGTCGCCCTCCAGGGGTTGCGCTCCGCCCGGGGACCCCAAAAGAGCGAGCGGAAGAAGTTGTAGAGGAAGATGAACTGGGCGGCGAAGAGCACGAAGGCCGCCAGCGAGACGAAGACGTTCAGGGGGGCCAGCCCCTGCAGGTGGGCGTAAAGCTGCGGCGAGTAGATGCGGCGCATCATTCCCATGAAGCCCGCGTAGTGCATGGGGAAGAAGGTGGCGTATATGCCGGCGAAGGTCAGCCAGAAGTGCCACCGCCCCAGGCGCTCATCCAGCATCCGCCCGAACATCTTGGGGAACCAGTAATAGGTGCCGGCGAAGGCGGCAAAGATGGCGGCGCTGGCCATGACGAAGTGGAAATGCGCCACGACGAAGAAGGTGTCGTGGAAGTAGATGTCCACCGGCGGCTGGGCCAGGACGATGCCGGTGAGGCCTCCGGTGACGAAGAGGGAGAGGAAGCCCAGGGCGAAGAGCATGGCACTGGTGAAGCGGATCTTCCCGCGCCACAGCGTGGCCAGCCAGTTGAAGGTCTTGATGGCCGAGGGGACGGCGATGACCAGCGTGGTGGTCATGAAGGCCGTGCCCAGCAGGGGATGCATGCCGCTGGTGTACATGTGGTGCCCCCAGACCAGGAAGGAGAGGAAGGCGATGGCCACCATGGAGCCCACCATGAAGCGGTAACCGAAGATGGGCTTGCGCGCGTTGTTGGCCAGGATGTCGGAGACCATGCCCATGGGCGGGAGGATCAGCACGTACACCTCCGGGTGGCCGAGAAACCAGAAGAGGTGCTGCCATAGCAGAGGATTGCCCCCGGCATGGTCCACCGGCGTCGTCCCCACCAGCAGCCCGGAGGGGACGAAGAAGCTCGTGCCCCCCAGCCGGTCGAAGAGCAGCATGATGGCCGCTGCCAGCAGCACGGGGAAGGCCAGCAAGGAGAGGATGGCGGTGACGAAGAGCGCCCAGACGGTCAGGGGCAGACGGAGCATGGACATCCCGCGGGTACGCAGCTGCAGCACCGTGGTGATGTAGTTCAGCGAGCCGAAGAGGAAGGCAACGATGAGGACGGCCAGGGCGATCAGCCACAGCGTCTGCCCCAGTCCCGACCCGGGCGCCGCCTGGGGGAGGGCCGACAGCGGCGGGTAGGCCGTCCACCCGGCGCCGGCCGCGCCGCCGGAGACGAAGAACGACGCCAGCAGGATGACGATCGCGGGCGGGTAGAGCCAGTAGGAGAGCATGTTCAGGAAGGGAAAGGCCATGTCCCGGGCGCCGATCATCAGCGGGATGAGGAAGTTGCCGAAGCCGCCGGTGAGCAGGGTGGTGAGCACGAAGAAGACCATGATGGTGCCGTGCATGGTCACCGCGGCCAGGTAGAACGCCTGGCTCATCTGCCCCTCCGGCATCCCCCCGGGAAAGAGGCGCCCCAGCAGAGGCCACGACCGCCCCGGCCAGCCCAGCTGGAGGCGGATGAACATGGCCAGCAGCCCGCCCAGGACAGCCATGGCCATGGAGGTTAAGGCGTACTGGATCCCGATAACCTTGTGGTCCTGGCTGAAGATGTACCTGCGCCAGAAGCTCAGCCCGCCCGCGGTGTGGGCGTCCACGTGTGGAACCGCGTGCGCCATCCCTCTCCTCCTGTCACCCCGGCCCGCCGGCGGCAACCCCGGGGGGCCGGCTTACGGCCGGAGCTGCGCGGCCAGCCAGGTGTCGAACTCCTGCTGCGTCTGTACCACGATCCTTCCCCGCATGATGTAGTGCAGCGGCCCGCACAGCTCCGCGCACGCGATCTCGTACGACCCCGTGCGGCTGGGCGTGAACCAGGTGCCGGTCACCATCCCCGGAACGGCGTCCTGCTTCACGCGGAAGGCGGGGACGAAGAAGGAATGCACCACATCCTTGGCCCGCAGGCGCACCTCCACCGGGCGGTTCACCACCAGGTGAAGCGCCTCCGCCGAGCTGATGTCCAGCACCAGGTCGTCCCGCCCCGCGGGGTCGGCGGGGTCCAGGGCAAACGGGTTCTGCCTGGGGTGGAAGAACCGGGGGTCCAGGCGGCCGAACCGGCCGTCCGGCCCCGGGTAGCGTGCCTTCCAACCGAATTGCTCGGCGCGCACCTCCACCACCAGCGCGCCCGGCGGCGGCGCGCTGTGGATGCGCGCCCACAGACCGGTGGCGGCCACCGTCAGCCCGGTCATGACGACGGCCGGGACGATGGTGTAGGTCAGCTCCAGCGCCCGGTGCTCGTGCCAGTAGCTGGCCCGCTGGCCGCGATCGCGGTAGAGCCAGACGAAGAGGGCCAGCAACCCCTGTACCAGGATGAAGGCGACGCTGATGATGGCCAGGGTGACGAGGAACAGCCGGTCCACGGGTCGGCCCTGCAGCGAGGCCAGGGGCGGCAGCCACCAGCGGTGGCGCGCCGCCAGGGTCGCCGCCACCGCCCCCGCCACCAGTAGCCCCAGGCCGATACCCAGCGCGGCCGCAGTCCGCCTGTTTGCTGCCTGATCCGATGTGACCATCGCTCGGGGGTCCTTTCGCACTACCCGGTGCACATCGAGCACCATCCTAACCGGAGCCGGCCGTCCCGTCCAGCGTCAGGAACGGTCGCCCTAGCTCCGATCTCCAAGAAGCGAGTCGACCTCCGAGCGCGAGGGGAGCGCACGCATGGTGCCCCAGCGGGTTGTCGCCAGGCCGCCCGCCGCATTGGCGAAACGCACGGCGCTCTCCAGATCGGCCCCCTCGGCTATGGCCACTGCCAGGGCACCGGTGAATGCATCGCCAGCCCCCGTCGTATCCACCACCGCCACGGATAAGGCCGGCAGGTGCCGAGTCTCCGTCTCCGTGGCCAGCAAAGCGCCGGCGCCACCCCGCTTGATGACGACAGCGCGCGGCCCCTTGGCCAGCAGGGCGCGCGCCGCCGCCTCCGCCTGAGCTTCGCTCTCAACGGGGTGGCCCACCAGGGCGGCCGCCTCCAGCTCATTGGGGGAAAGGATGGTCGCGTCGCGCCAGACGTCCTCCGGAAACGGACGCGGGGGTCCCGCGTCGACGATTGACGGTACCCCCTGCTTCGCCGCGCCATGGCCGGCCGAGTGTATCACGATGCGGACAAATTGTCCTCATGCCCGCGATACACATACACTATGCCACCTGCCTCTGCCGTCAGGACCGGATGAGAAAACCAAGGTCCTGGTACCCGTAGCACCGGGCGCACCCGGATGCCCGTGTCAGCGCCAATGGTGCCGCGCTCGATGGATGGTCTGCACCACCGTCTACTTCACCCCCACCTCGTCGTAGTGCACCGGGATGTGGATGGGGTCGACGAAGATGGCGTTGGGCCCGGAGAGCCGGGACGAGCGCATGGTGTACCGCCGCTCGTTGAAGATGGGGATCCAGGGAGCGTCGGCCATGACCAGCCGGTAAACGGCCTGGTACGCCTCCGCGCGGGCCCTGGCTTGTTCCGGCCGCACCATGGCGTCGGCCTTCTTGGCCATGGCCTCCGCCTTCTGGTTGCAGTACCAGGCCCAGTTCCACGAACCCGGGCCCACCGCGGCGCAGGAGAGGATTGGCCAGTAGAAGTTGTTCGGGTCGGGGTAGTCGGCGATCCAGGCCATACCCCCCGACCAGATCAAGGGAGCCTTCCCCCTGGTTCCGCCCGCCTCGATCACCGTGCTCTGGGCCAGGGTCTTCAGCTCTGCACGCACGCCGATGCTGGCCAAGTCCGCCTGGATGGCCTGGGCGATGCGCGGGTTCGGGTCGGTGTTGTTGGCGTAGAGGGTGGTGGCAAATCCGTTGGGGTACCCGGCCTCCACCAGAAGCCTGCGCGCCGCCGCCGGATCATAAGCGTACCCCTTGTAGGCCCGGTCGTAGCCCGGCATGCGCGGCGGCAGGATCTGCGTTGCCGGCGTGGCCCGGTTGTTGATGATGCGCACGATCTTGCCCTTGTCCACCGCCATGTTCAGCGCGCGGCGCACCCGCACGTCGGTGAAGGGCCTGACCTGGACGTTGATGGTCACGTACCCGGTGTGCAGCTGCTCGCCGGTGACCACCAGGCCCTTCAGCTTCGCGTCGTTCATCACCTGGACGAAGCGGGCCGGTGGGATGCCGTCGCCCAGGATGTCAACCTCCCCGCGCTGGAAGCGCAGCAGGGCCACGCTGGGATCCACGCCCACCTGGATGACGATCTCGCGGGCCAGCGGGCGGCCCTTCAGGAAGTAGGTAGGGTTGCGTTCCAGGACCACGCGCTGCCCCAGCACCCATTCCTTGAGGACGAACGCTCCGGTGCCCACGGGCTTGTGCCCGAAGTCCGCCCCGGCCTTCTCCACCTCCTCCCGGGGCACCACGTGCGCGAAGTTCAGCGCCATGGTGTGCAGGAAGGCGGCGTTGGGCTCGTCCAGGGTGATCCGCACCGTCCGCCGGTCGACCACCTTGATCCCGCTCACCTCCTGCGCCTTCCCGTCCTGGAAGGCCTTGGCCCCGACGATCCCGCCGTAGAAGCCCGCGCCGGGACTCTGCGTCTTGGGGTTGAGCACGCGCTCCAGGGAGTACTTCACATCACTGGCCACCAGCTCGCGGCCGTTGGTAAAGCGGACGCCAGGGCGCAGGGTGAATGTATAGGTTCGGCCGTCGGCGGAGATTGTATAGGCCTGGGCCAGGTGCGGCACCAGGGTCGTCGTCCCCGGCTCGTAATCCATGAGGCCGTCAAACAGCGACTTGATGATGGACCAGTTCTGCCAATCGTACCCGATGGCCGGGTCGAGGGTGCTGATATCGTCCTTGAAGGTGACGACCACCGCGCCCTGATTCCCCTGCCCCAGTGCCACTGGCGTCAGGAGCAGGGAGAAGAAGACCACTGCCCAGGTTGCCCATCGCATCTCCTTCCCTCCCTTCGTTGCCGGCCGCTGCGGGACGGTCCGGTCGCGCACGTGCCGCCTCTGTCAGTGGTAGCGGATCTTCGGGTCCAGCCAGGGATATACCAGGTCCGCCAGCAGGTTCCCGGTGACGATGGCCACAGCCGAGATGATGACCACCCCCATGATTACCGGGATGTCCACGATCTGGATGGCCTGCCAGGCCAGCTGCCCGATCCCCGGCCACCCGAAGACCGACTCCACCACCACTACCCCGCCCATGAAGGTGCCGAAGTCCAGCCCGACCATCGTAACCACAGGCAGGGCGGCATTCCGTAATACGTGCTTCAATACGACCCTTTGGGGTGACAACCCTTTGGCCCGCGCCGTGCGTACGTAGTCCTGGGTGAGCACCTCCAGCATGGAGGAGCGCATGACCCGGGCGTACCATCCGCCCCCGGCGATCCCCAGCGTCATCGCCGGCAAGATGAGGTGGGGCAGGCTGCCGTAGCCTCCCAGCGGCAGAAGGCCCAGCTTGAAGGCCGCCACGTAGAGCAGCAGCAGCCCCACAGCAAACTGCGGCGCGGAGACTCCCAGGAATGCGCCCACCATTACCGCCTGATCGACCCAGGAGCGGCGGCGCAGCGCTGCCAGGGCGCCGGCGGGCAGCCCGATGAGCAGCTCGAAGAGGATCCCGGCCACCATCAGCTGAGCGGTGGCCGGAAGGCGGGAGCGGAGCAGCGTTCCCACTTTGACCTTCTGCGCGTAGGAACGCCCCAGGTCGCCCCGCACGACGTTGCTGAGGTAACGCCCGAAGCGGACCGCCAGCGGCTGGTCCAGGCCCAGCTCGTGGCGGATGCGCGCCACCGTCTCGGCGGTGGCGCTCTGGCCGGCGACCATGCGCGCGGGATCGGCGGGCAGGACGAAGGTCAGGACGAAAGTGAGGACGATGATCCCCAGCAGCACCAGCAGGGCCTGACCCAGGCGGAGCATGAGGTAGTGCGCCATCAGCGGCCCCGCATCTGCGGGTCGAGCGCGTCGCGCAACCCGTCTCCGACCAGGTTGAACGCCAGGGAGGTGAGCAGGATGGCGGCCCCCGGGAAGGCGACCAGCCAGGGGGCGGAGAGGAAATAGGACTGGCTCTCGTTGATGATACCGCCCCACGAGGGGGTGGGCGGCCGTACACCCACGCCGAGGAAGGAGAGCGCTGCCTCAAAGAGCACGGTGGTGGAAATCCCCAGCGTCCCCCAGACGAGCAGTGTGGGTAGGAGGTGGGGGAAGAGGTGGCGACGCAGGAGGCGGGGCGTGCCCACCCCCAGCGCCCGCGCCGCCTCCACGAACTCCCGCTCGGACAACGCCAGCACCTGCGCGTAGACTACCCTGGCGATCCACACCCAGTTCACCAGCGCTATGACCAGGGCCACGATCCACAGGCTCGGCTGGAGGATGGCGGAGAGGGCGATGGCCAGCAGGAGCGCGGGAAACGCCATCATCATGTCGGTTAACCGCATGAAGACGGGGCCGGCCCACCCCCGGGCGTAGCCCGCCAGTCCTCCCAGTACCGTACCGATGGCCAGCGCCGAGCCGTTAGCGACGACGCCGATGAGAAGGGACACCCGGGCGCCGTAGATCAGGCGGGAGAGGAGGTCCCGGCCGAGAAGGTCGGTGCCCAGCCAGAATCGTGCGGTGGGGGGCAGCGGCTCTCCGGCGGAGCTCAGGCCATGAGGAAACTGCTCCGCGGGGTCGTAGGGCGCCAGCCAGGGGGCCAGAAGGGCCACCATCACCACCGCCGCAACGACGGCCATCCCGGCAAGCGCCACCCGGTTTCGCTTCAGCCTGTCCCACGCCTGCGGGGGGCGGCGCAGACGCAGGGGCAGGGACGACTCCTGCGTTCGCCTCATGGGGCCTTCCAGGAGGGCTGCAGTGAAATGTTGTTCGTACTTCGCCTACGGGCGCTGCGTATCCTCCCCGGGTAGGGGGACCTCCACGAGGGATGACGCGGCTTCACCCACCTGTCCCAGCGCCACGGAGCGTTGGTAGGCCGCCCACACCGCCTTGGAGAGCACGGTGCGCAGGCCGCCTTTCTCCAGCTGGTAGAGGGCGGCGGCGCTGGTGCCGCCGGGAGAGGTGACCATGTTCCGAAGCTCCGCCGGGTGCAGGCGCGACTGCTCGGCGAAGGTGGCCGCGCCGCGGATGGTCTGCACCACCAGCTGGCGCGCGTCGGTGCGGGAGAAGCCCAGGTGCACCGCCGCGTCGATGAGCGCCTCCATCACCAGGAAGACGTAGGTGGGGCCCGTGCCGCTGACGGCCGTCGCCATGTCCAGGAACGCCTCCTCCGCCACGGGGAGCTCCCTCCCCAGGGCGCGGAGGATGGCCTGAGCCTGCGCGCGCTGCTGCGACGTCACCGCGGGAGTCGCCGTCCACACGCTCATCCCTTCACCCACCTGCGCCGGGGTGTTGGGCATGCAGCGGACGATCGCCTGGTGCCCCAGCCCCTCCGCCAGGGTACGGATCCGGGCGCCGGCGACGATGGAGAGGACGAAGGCGCCTGCAGGGACGGCGCCGCGCATCTCCCTCAGCACGCCGGAGAGCACCTGAGGCTTGACGCAGAGGACGACGATGTCCGCCCCGGCGGCGGCGGCCCGGTTGTCGGGCGTGGTGCGGATGCCAAAGAGCGAGGAGAGCTCTTCCAGACGTGCCTGCCGGGGATGGCTGGCGGTGATGGCCTCGGGTGCCACCATGCCCCTGGTGAGCAGCCCGCGGATCATGGCCTCGCCCATGACGCCGGCGCCGATAAAGGCCAGCCGCAGATCGGCGAGCATCACTTGATCCCCACCCGGTGCTCCTTCTCCCTGACGCCGACTCCGGGATGGTGGCCCCAGGGGGATTCGAACCCCCGTTTCGGCCTTGAGAGGGCCGCGTCCTGGTCCCCTAGACGATGGGGCCTGACGGAGACGCCTAATAGCGATTTCATTATAACCGTGGATTTCCGATTTGACTATGCACTGAGAACCGCGGGGATATGCCGAACACCGCACCTTGTCGCGTAGTGAGCTGCCAACGGTTCCGGCCGAACGAGGTATGGCTGTGGCTCAGCGTCATCGCCTGCACCCTGAGGAACCTATGGCGGCAGTTGGTGCCGCCGAAGCGGATCGACACCTGCTCACTGATGATCCTGCAACAGCGGCTGATCAAGACGGGTGGTCTGCTCGTAAAGCACGCGCCGTACTATTGGCTGCTGCTGGCCGAAGGGCACCTGACGCGGCGGCTGTTCGGGGCGATCGCGCAGCGGCTGATGGCGTTGCCGGTACCAGTGGGGTAGTAGCCACCGTCATCGCAGCCCTCTTCGGTCGGCCGGAGCTCGGAGAGGGGTGGATGCCTGAGAAACCGGCCGCCATCGCGGCCATTCTGAGTCGCGGGGGACTCGGGAGAGGCAGGAGTGCCTTTTCTGGAGCCGCAGGGGTGGAGCCTTCCGATGAAATGTAGTCAAGATGTATACTTAAAGCCAGGCGGGAACCTAGAATGGGATTGTGATCAGCTCGTCACAGTTAGATTCGCGGTCATGATTACAGATATATGGTCAAGGGGCTGAGCGGTTCTGCCCATCACCGTGCCAACTACCGATCGTATCGGATCTGATGTTCACTGAGAACGACGTCACGCCGCTGCTGCGGAGCCTCGTCGCTATCCCCAGCGTTAACCCCGCGCTGGAAGGTGGTACCGGAGAGATGGCGCTGGCTGAGTTCGTTGCTGCCAAGCTGCGTGAGCTTGGTGTTTCAGTAGAGATGCAGGAGGTGCTTCCCGGGCGGGCCAATGTCATCGGCACGCTACCTGGTCTCGAGAGAACGCGGCGCCTCCTGTTCGAGGCGCACCTCGATACGGTGCAAACGACTGGCATGACAGTCAACCCTTTCGATGGGGAGGTGAGGAAGGGGCGCCTGTATGGCCGAGGAGCCTGCGATACGAAAGCGTCGCTTGCGGCGATGCTGCTGGCGATGCGCGTGCTGCGAGAGAGTCCGCCGGCGTGTGACGTGGTGCTGGCTGCCGTTGTCGATGAGGAAGTGACATTCCGAGGGGCGCAGGCCTTAGCCTCGTCAGGTTCGCATGCCGATGCCGCTATCGTGGGGGAGCCAACTGACCTGCGCATAGGGGTCGCACACAAGGGTTTGGTGCGATTCCATGTGGAGGTCTTAGGCAGGGCGGCCCATAGCGCTACACCATCAGATGGATTGAACGCGATTGACGGCATGGTACAGGTGCTCGACCGCCTGCGCAACGAGGCGGTTCGTCTGGCCGGCCATGTGCACCCCTTGACTGGATCTGCGACAGTGTGCGTGACCGAGATACACGGCGGTAGTGGCATCAACACCATACCCGCGCGCTGTACCGCCCATATCGACCGACGGGTCAATCCAGGCGAATCGTCGCAAGAGGTGTGGCGAGAACTTCGACGTAAGATTGAGCAGGCGGTCACAACTTTCCCCGGCGCGGTGGTGGTGCACGAGCCGTATCTACTGGCCGATCCGCTGGAAACTGCCCCGGATGTGCCAGTGGTCCGCGCCCTGGCCGACGCCGTGACCGAAGTCGCGGGTAATGCCGAACTTGTCGGTCTGCCGTGCGCGACGGATGCGAGCGAGTTGGCGAAAATTGGCATTCCCTGCGTCGTCTTTGGCCCGGGTTCACTCTCGGATGCCCACACCGCTGCGGAGTCTGTTTCCCTCACAGATGTGGCGCAGGCAGCGCAGATCCTTGTTCTTGTCGCCCAACGGTTCTAGGAAGCCTGTCGCTCAAGAACTGCTCACGTGCCAAGCCTGGATACCGCCTCGGAGGTTCTGAGCAACGAGTAGCTCCGGGGCGATTTTGCAGCGGCTGATGGCGCCGCCGGTAGCAGCGAGGTAGTAGCCACTGTCTGTGCAGCCCTCTTGGGCCGGCCGGAGGCAGGAGAGGGGTGGATGCCTGCGAAACCGGCTGCCATCGCCACCATTCTGAGTCGCGGGGGCTCGGGGGGAACAGGAGCAGAAGTGCCTCATCGAGAGCCGCCGGGCTGGAGCCTTCCAATGAAAGGCAGCCATGATGTATACTGAAAGCCAGTCGGGGACCTCAAGTGGAAATCCCGATGCATATTGAAGGGCAGTCGGGAATCCTAAGGAGAACGCCCATCAAGCGGCCACCCGGGTTTTCCCTCCTGAGGTGGCTCCGACAGAATGTAGCAGCCACCTTTCTTTTCCTAGTGCTGTTAGCCGGATGGCAGGCCGCGGTGGTGATCCTGGGCATCCGGGAGTATCTGCTACCCGACCCAGGCTCGGTGGCCCGCGCTGTGCTGGACGCCAGCCTGCGTTGGCCGGACCATATCCTTATTACCGGGCTGGAGATTGGCGGAGGATTCCTCGTGGCCGCAACGGCGGGGATCGTGCTCGGCATCCTCATCGCCTGGTCACCGCTGCTGGAGAAAGCCCTCCTACCCTTTCTGGTTTTCGTCAATACCCTACCCAAGGTGGCGGTGGCGCCCCTCGTCCTCGTGTGGGTGGGCTACGGGTTGCTGCCTAACATCATCATCGCGGCGGTCATCGCGTTCTTTCCGGTGGCCATCAACACCGCGGTTGGTCTCACCCAGATCGATCCTGATCTGATCGACCTGGGGCGATCCCTGGGGGCTCCCAAGTGGAGGGTCTTCCTGAAGATCCGGCTGCCCAATGCCCTGCCCTACCTGTTGAGCGGGCTGAAGGTGTCCTCGACGCTAGCCGTGGTGGGGGCGATCATCGGTGAGTTCATCGCCTCGCAGCGTGGGCTCGGGGCAGTCATCATCACCACGCAGGTGACACTGAATACCACCGTGGCTTTCGCGTCCCTGGTGTGGATCTCCATTCTGGGGATTGTTCTGTACGCTGTGGTCGACCTTGTCTCCCGGTGGGTCACTCCGTGGGCACAGGAAGCGATGAAAGAAGTCATCTAGAGTTGAGGAGTGCGCAAACTAAAGGGGGTTGAGTGCGATGACGGTTAGAAGGATCGCCTTGCTTCTCGGAGGGCTCCTGCTAGGCGCCGGATGGGCCGTGGCCCAGCCGCGGGAGGAGCTGATCACCTTTGTCCTCAACTGGACGCCAGTGGCCGATCACGCTCCGTACTTCCTGGCCCGTGAACTCGGGTGGTACAAGCAGCAGGGAGTGAACGTCACCATCGAGTTTGGCAAGGGGTCGGCGGATTCCGCCCGCAGGGTGGACGTGGGGCAGGCCGACCTCGGTGTCTCAGACACGGGCACGGTTATCGTGGCGATCGGCCGTGGGGCCAAGCTAAAGCTGGTTGCTATGCTGTTCGACCGGAGTCCCTATACTATCTGGACGCGCAAGGACACCGGTATCACGAAGCCCAAGGATCTCGAGGGCAAGACCGTCGGGGCGCCACCTGGTGATGCGCAGCGCGTGCTCTTCCCAGCTCTGGCCAAGGCAAACGCTATCGATGTCAACAGGGTCAGCTTCGTCAATATTGAGCCCGCCGCCAAGTACGGGGCCTTGGCCGCTAGGCGCGTGGACGCGATCTTCGACTTTTATACGGGTGCACCATTCGTCTGGCGGGCAGTAGGGAGAGACAACACGGTCGCCATCCCCTGGGCGGATCACGGGGTGGACATCTACAGCCTGGCCATCATCGCCAGAGAGGACTTCCTGGCAAAGAAGCCTGACGTGGTGCGCCGGTTTCTGAACGCCAGCCTCAGGGGCTGGCAGGCAACTATCCGCCAGCCTCGTGAGGCCATCCTGGTGATGAAGAAGCACGTGCCCGAGATCGAAGAAGACAGCTACATTGAGAACCTGGGCCTGGCAATCCAACTCTTCCGCACCCCGCGCTTCGCCCAGAGGGGCATCGGGTGGATGGACCCCGAGAAGATGCGGAAGTCGGTCGAGCTGGTCACGACATACATCGAGGTTCCCGGAAAGGTGGACTACCGCAAGGTGTTTACCAACGACTTCCTGACGTTTTACGAGCTGCCTAAGTAGGCTGCAATGATTGAGGAGTCCGTTATGCAGGAGACCCCTGCGAGACCCACTCCGTTTATAAGGGTGGCCGGGGTTTCCAAGCAATACGAATCCCTGCGGGGGACGTTGGCCGCTCTGGAAGATGTGACCTTCGACGTGCACCATGGGGAATTCGTAGCTCTAGTCGGGCCCTCGGGGTGCGGCAAGTCCACGTTGCTGCGCATCATCGCAGGGTTGCGGTCGGCCACGTCGGGAACAGTTACCGTGAACGGAGCGCCCGTGACTGGGCCCCTGCGCAATATCGGCATGGTGTTTCAGGGCCCGGTTCTGCTGCGCTGGCGGCGGGTCATCGACAACGTCCTGCTTCCAATAGATCTAGCGGGAGGGCGGCGAGAGCTGTTCATCCAGCATGCTCGCGCGCTGCTGGCGCTGACTGGCCTCGAAGAGTTCGCGGACCGCTATCCTCACGAGCTCTCCGGCGGAATGCAGCAGCGGGTTGCTCTCTGTCGGGCCCTCATTCAGGATCCGGAGCTGCTGCTGATGGATGAGCCTTTCGGGGCCCTCGACGCAATGACGCGTGACGAGATGAACCTGGAGCTGCTGCGGCTATGGGGGACGCGGCAGCAGCGCAAGACGATCCTTTTCGTGACCCACAGCATCGCCGAGGCGGTGTTCCTCGCCGACCGCGTGATAGTGATGACTCCGCGTCCCGGCCGTGTCTCCCGCATCGTGCCGGTGGCACTTCCCCGGCCTAGAACGCTAGAGGTGAGGGCGTCCGAGGAGTTTGGCCGTCAGACACTCGAGCTTTACCGGTTGCTGCACGTGGATCGTGCACGGCCGGGGCGTGGGGTGGCCTGAGTGCGGTTTGGGATCTTCCTCAACCAGTACTTCCATCGTTCCGGGGAATCCGTCGCCGGGGAAATCCTGGAGCAGACGCTCCTGGCCGAGGACTTGGGCTTCGATTTCGTCGCCCTGGGCGAGCGTCACCTTTACCCGGCGGGCTTCTTGGAGCAGCTCACGACCCTGGCTTGGTTGGCCGGGAAGACTTCGCGGATTCGCCTGTGCACGGCCGGGTTCATCCTACCTCTACATCACCCGGTCAACCTGGCCGAGATGATGGCTAGCCTCGACGTCCTTTGTGGGGGCCGGCTCGTCTTTGGTGTAGTCCTCGGCTACCGCCCGGAGGAGTTTGAACTCTTTGGCGTCCCCTATCGTGAACGGGCCGGGCGCATGGAGGAATGTCTGGAGATCATCACGCGGCTGTGGACAGGTGAATCCGTAGAGTACAAGGGCCGGTACTTTCGTTTGAGCGACGCGTACGTCAGGCCACAGCCGACGCAAAGGCCCCGGCCTCCCATTTGGGTCGGCGCACGCGAGCCGCGGGCGTTAGAGCGCGCCGCCCGTCTGGCAGACGGCTGGATGACCTCATTCAACGAGAGCCCGGATGAGCTTCGTGAGAAGATCCCGTTCTACCGGACCGCTGCCGCGAGGGCCGGCCGGCCAGCCGAGGTTGTCGTCATGCGAGACGGTTTTGTCGCGGAAACATTGGCCGAGGCCCGGCAGATAGTCGAGGGCCCGCTGCTCGACCTGTACCAGGAATACCGGGAATGGAAGAGGACTTCTCCCGATGCGGCCAAGTACGCGGCGTTGTCGTTCGACCGGGCCCTTCCCACTCTGCTGGTCGGCTCCCCTGAGGAGGTAATTGCAAGCATCAGGCGCTACCAATCCCTTGGCGCTGACGCCATTGCCCTTCGCTGCCAGTATCGAGGTCTGGCCCACGAGGCCGTCCTGCGTTGCCTTCGGCTACTTGGAGAAGCCGTCCTACCGGTCTTCCAGGTGGCGTCGAGGTCTTTCGTTTGACATTGCTGCCGGCTGCCGCCGTCGCCGGGGAGCTCCCACACTAACCCTCCGTCGCCACCGGGGCGTACCCTATCTCCTGCATGGCCGCGGCGACGCTCTTGAGGTCCTCGTCGTCTAGCGCAGGCCCAAACGGGTCATGTGCAGCACCTTTGGGTATGACGCCCTGGATCACCAGGGCCCACAGTATGCGGCGGATGTAGCCCTCCATGGGTACCTTGAAGATTGCGCTTGCCAAGTGATCCACCCGGGCGGACAGCTCGACGAAGCGATGGTAGTCTCTTGTGAGGAAGGTACCAAGTAGGCCCACCGACAGGTCGGTACAGGCCGCCGCAAGCCCGATCAACGCCGAGGTGCAGCCCCACATGATGGAGGGACCGAAGAAGCGATCCTCGCCGGTGATGGCGATCTTCGAGGGGGTCTGCCGGAGCAGCGCGATGACGTCCTGCACTCGTACGCAGTCCCTGAGAGTTGCCAGCTTGATTCCGACCACGGATGGCAGCGCGAGCAGGTTCCGCAGCAGATCCAGGGGATATTGGATACCTCCGGCTTCCGGATAGAGGTCGAAGAGTAACATTGCGACGCCAAGGCGGTTCAGGTACTCATGGTACCGGAGGATGCGGACAGCACCGTCTGGGTGGTCGCGGTAGGCCGTCGGTGGGTAGATCAGGAAGGCGTCCGCTCCCCAGGCCATGGCGTCCTCGGCCATAGACAGGGCTTCGTCCTCGGGATGGTCGCTCGCACGGGCGCCCACGCCTGCCACGAGTGGACGGCCAGCGCGTCGCCACGCCTCTAGGACCGTCTTCCGCTGGTCTCGTGAGAGGTGCAGACCGCGGCCCGTGTGAGCCCAAACAGCTACGGCACCCACATCCTGTACAGCCATGTAGTCCACATAGCGCTCCTGGGCCACCGTATCGATGGTACCGTCAGCCCTGAACGGCACCGGCACTGCCGGAATCACCTTTCCGTTGATCAGGGCAGCAAGCTCAGCCGGGCGCATGAGAAGCCTGCCTCCAATCGCGTTTCAGCGTGACGCCGAGCCCGGGTCCATCCGGCACCGCCAGGTATCCAGGTGAGGTGGCCGGCGAGATGACCGGATCTTCGAGGATGTCCTCTTCGGTCATCAGCGGGCCGATGAGCTCGCAGGGATAGGTGACTCCGGGGGTGGCAGCGACAAAATGGGCACCAGCAAGGGTGGCCACACCGAGCTCTGGCATGCTTCCGACCATGCACCTGAGCCCGGCGGCCTCAGCCACTGCCGCAATCTGGCACGACCGGTACAGACCCCCGGGCTTGAGGATCTTGATGTTCAGCACATCGGCGGCACGGCGCCTCACGATCTCCAGTGCGTCGGCCAGCGTCTGCAGGCTCTCGTCGGCCATGACTGGGACGTCGAGCGCCCGGGCGATTTCAGCCATGCCCTCCAGATCGTGCGCCGGCACAGGCTGCTCCACTATTTCCAGGTCGTACCGCTCCATTTTTCGCAAGACGCGCACGGCGGCAACCGTGTCGTACCCCTGATTGACATCGACGCGCAGGGCCACTTTGGGGCCGATCGCCTCACGGACCGCGGCGACGATGGCGACGTCGCTGACAGGATCCTTGCCGATCTTGACTTTGATCGCGGGGAACCCCATGGCGGCGTAGGTGGCCGCCTCCTGAACCATCTCATCGATGGGCCCCATCCCAACCACCCATGCCAACGGGACGCGGTGAAGCGACGGCCCACCGAGGAGGCGGGCCACGGAAACCCCGAGCGCCCTGCCCACGAGATCGTGAAGCGCGATGTCCACCGCAGCCTTGGCAAGCCTATTCCCGCGAAGGGCGTTGTCCATCCGGAGGTGCAGTCCTGCGATCTCGAATGCGGAACGGCCCATTATGGCCGGTATCAGGAACCGGCGGACGGCTTCCTCAACACCTGAGGTCATCTCGCCGGAGTAGGCGGTCATCGGGTTGACCTCGCCGATTCCCTCGATGCCTTCGGTGGTTCTGAGGGTGACGATAAGGCTCTGGAGGATCGGCGTGGAACCGCTGCTGATGACGAACGGCCGCCGGTACCGTGCCGATACTTGTCGAATCTCTGCGTCCGCGATGATCAGGTCGCTCATCTGGGCTCTCCGGACTTTCTTGCGCTGCTAAGCCCCCCTCCTGCCTTCTCGGCAGCGAAGGGTGATAACCTGCAGCAGCCCGCGAACCAGTGACCCATGAGCGAACGCAGTATCCGCCACGGACCTCCGCCACGGCGGGCACCGCGTCCAGTGTATCATGGGACCATGGCCGCACGGAGCCCAGATCTTCGCCTGCGGGGTCCGCTGCTGGTCGCCGGCGCGGGGGCGCTGTGGGGAACCATCGGCGTCGCCGCCAAGTCAGCCTTCCGCTACGGCATCTCCCCGGCCGACGTGGCGCTGTGGCGGGCCGGAGGAGCGTTTGCCGTCCTCCTGGCCGCGGCGCTGCTCATCCGGCGGGACGCCCTCCGGATCGCCCCCGGCGACCTCCCGCTGTTCGCCATCCATGGGGCGGTGGGTGTGGCCGCCTTCATGACCGTCTACCTGACGGCCATCCGCCTCTCCACGGTGGCGACGGCGGCGATGCTGCTGTACACCGCCCCCGCGTGGGTGACGCTGCTGGCCCGAGTTTTCTTCAACGAGCCGCTGGGCCCCCGCAAGCTGGCCGCGGTGCTGTGCACCGTCGCCGGCAGCGCGCTGGTGGTGCGCGCCTACGACCCGGCGGCGCTGCGGCTGAACCTTCCCGGTGTGCTGGCCGGGCTGGCCTCGGGGTTCACCTACGCCCTCTACAGCGTCGTCGGCAAACACGCGCTGCGGCGCTACGCGCCGTTCACCACGGTCCTCTTCGCTCTGGGGTTCGGGGCGGCATGCCTCCTGCTGGCGCTGCGCCGCTGGCCCGCTCTCCCCTCGCCGGCAGCCCTCCCCGGCGTGCTCTACCTGGTCCTGGTGCCCACGGTGCTCGCCTACCTGCTGTACACCGCCGGATTGGGGCTGATGGAGGCGGGCCGGGCCAGCATCGTGGCCACGGTGGAGCCGGTGGTGGCGGCGCTGCTGGGGACGCTGCTGCTGGGGGAGCTCTTCCACGGGTGGCAGTGGGTCGGGGGAGGCCTGGTCCTGGCGGGCGTAGCCCTGAGTAGGTGGGAGTAGCGGCGGGCATTCAGCGGGCCCGCCGCAGCGCGGTCCGGTGGGCCGCCGCCTCCAGATCGTCGTCCAGGGGGACAAGCGGCACCTCCCCGTGGCGGCGACGCAGGGCCAGGGCGATGAGGTGGTCGGCGAACCAGGGGTTCTTCGGCAACAGCGGACCGTGCAGGTAGGTGCCGAAGGCGTTCCGGTAGACCGCGCCCTCGGTGCCATCCTCGCCGTTGTTGCCGCCTCCCGCCACCACCCGCCCGAGGGGGCGGGCGCCGGGACCCAGCCGCGTACGCCCGCCGTGGTTCTCAAAGCCGACCAGGGTGGACGGCATCCCCGCTGCGGGAGGCTCCCATCGGACCACGATGTTGCCGATCAGGCGCGGACGGCGCTTTCCGGGGTGGGAGGTCGTCAGGTCCAGCAGCCCGACACCCGGCAGCTCCGCGCCCTCCGCGGAGCGGTAGAAGTGCCCCATCAACTGGTACCCGCCGCAGACCGCCAGGAGGACGGCGCCCGCCTCCACCGCCTCTCGCAGCACCTCGCCTTTCCCGGACTGCAGGTCCCGGGCGGCCAGCGCCTGCTGGCGGTCCTCCCCTCCTCCGATGAAGTAGAGGTCGTGATCCCCCGCGCGCAGCGGCGTGCCCGCCGGCACCTCGGCCACCTCAACGGCGATGCCGCGCCACCGCGCGCGCCGTACCAGGACGGATATGTTGCCCCGATCCCCGTAGAGGTTCAGCAGGTCGGGGTAGAGGTGGCAGAGGCGCAGGTCCAGACCCACCATCAATCCTCCCAGGAGGCGTGCACCACGCCGCGGCGCGCCAGGATGTGGCGCAGGCGCAGCATCGCCGTGTAGGTAGGCAGCAGGTAGAGCGGCTCCCCGGGCTGCAGCGCCCGTACGCCGCGGTGCAGCGCCTGCGCTTCGTCGGGTTCCACCGCGATGGCCGCCCGGGGCAGTCCCGCGTACTTCAGCCGCACGGCCATGTCGTGCGCCCGCACACCGGTGACCACCGCGAGGCGGCAGCGGTCGCGCAGCATCTCGAAGTCCACGTCCCACAGCCAGGAGACATCGCGCCCGTCGGCGGTGAGGTCGTTGATGGCGATGACGGCGACTACGGAACGCCCCCCCACCAGGATGCTGCGCAGCACCTCGTTGAACCCCGCCGGGTTCTTGGCCAGCAGCATGTAGGCGGGATGTCCGGCGATGGTCATGCGCTCCCCGCGGCCGAAGGCTGGCACAAACTCCCGCACCGCCGCGGCGACGAGCTCCAGCGGGACGCCCAGGGCCAGGGCCGCCGCGGCGGCGGCCAGGACGTTGTAGACGTTGTACAGCCCGGGCAGCACCGTGGTCAGCGCCGCACGTTCACCGCCCGCGGCCAGGACGAAGGAGGAGCCGGCCATGCCGTCCAGCCGCACCTCCGTGGCCCCCACGTCCAGCGGGGGACGGGCGGTGCCGCAGCGGGAGCAGCGGTACTCCCCCAGGTGCCCCAGGTACGCCGCCCCGTAGGTGTAGGGGATGCCGCAGCGGTAGCAGTAGCGGCCGTCTGCGGCGTGCTCCAGCCGCTCTCCACGGCGCAGGGAGGGGTCGGCGATGCCGAAGGTGCGCGCGCCGGGGTGAGGGCGGGCCACGTCGGCCACCAGGGGGTCGTCGGCATTGTAGATCACCGTCGCCTCTGCTGGCAGGTGGCGCAGCGCCGCCCGCCAGCGGTCGGCCACCAGATCGATCTCCCCGTAGCGGTCCAGCTGATCGCGGAAGAGGTTGCCCAGCACCACGACGCGCGGGCGCAGCGCCCCGCCGACCAGAGGGAGGGCCGCCTCGTCCACCTCGAAGATGCCCAGGTCGCCGAGCACCCGCCCGTCCAGCGCGCTGTGGCCCAGCAGCGCCGCGGCTATACCCGCTGGCAGGTTGGCCCCCGCGCGGTTGTGGACGCACGCCCACCCCGCCCGATGGCCGATCCAGGCCAGCAGCCGCGCGGTGGTGGTCTTCCCGTTGGTGCCGCTGACCAGCACGCTGCCGCGGGCCAGGCCCCGGCCAAGCCGTGCCAGCAGGTCGGGGACGAAGGCGCGGGCGACCCGGCCCGGTACGGTCGTGGCGCCCCCCAGGCCGAGGGCGCGGATCAGGGCGCCCGCGAGACGGCCGGCGGCGATGCCCGCGCCGAGGCGAAGGTCGACCACACCGTCAGGATAGCGTCAGAAGCGGCGGGCGCCCAGGTAGCGCTTGCGGTAGTACTCCTTGGCCAGCGGCGTGATGGTCACGCTGCCGTAGCCCGAAGAGGCGTGGATGAACAAGCCATCTCCCAGGTAGATGCCGGCATGGGACGGGCCACGGCGGTAGGTGGTGAAGAACACCATGTCCCCGGGGAGGAGCTGCCCCGGCGGCACCGCCGCGCCGGCCTGGTACATCTCCTGGGTCGTGCGCGGCAGGACCACTCCCGCGCGGGCGTAGACGTACTGCAGGAATCCCGAGCAGTCGAAGGCACCCGGACCCGTGGCCCCCCAGCGGTACCTGGTACCCAGGAAGCGCCGGGCCAAGCGGATCACCCCTTTGGCCCAGGAGGCGCCCCGGTAGGGCGGGACGACGAGGCGACGGGACGCCGCTGCCGGGGTGTCGGCCGCGGCCTGGCGGGGCGGCGTCTTCAGCCGCAGTACCTGCCCCACGCGCAGCGTGCCACTTACGGGAATGCTGTTCAGCGCGGCAATCTCCTCCACGGAAGTCTGGTATCGGCGGGCCAGAGACCACAGGGTGTCGCCGGGCTGCACGCGGTAGGAGAGCGTCGCCGCGGCCGCCGCGCCGCTCCTCGGCGTCGTGATGACCAGGCGCTGCCCGGGCTGGAGCAGGTTTACGTCGCGCAGGCGGTTTTGGCGGGCGATGGCCTCGACTGTGGTGCCGTAGGCGGATGCGATGGTCCACAGCGTCTCCCCGGGCTTGACGATGTGGGTGAGGCTGCTGGCGGAGGCCGCCCCGGTACCGAGAGCAACCAGGAGGACGGAGCAGGCGAGAACGCGCATCGCCACCTCCGGAAGGATGACGACCTGGCCAGGAACCGCGCGTCCCGGGGCGGAGCGGCAGGTGCGGGCTCCACGCGCAAACGCCCAGCTATTTCGCCTTCTTACCCCAAATTCCTCTCGCCCAGACGCCTCCCCCCGCGCTCGGGCAGCTACAGAGGTCAGAACTGTACCCGCACCGGCTCCCGCGCCGCCTCCTCCATCTCGAAGTACTCCCGCCTGCGAAAGCCCAGGGCGCCGGCCATCAGGCTGGCCGGGATGGACTGCCGCAGGTTCTCGTAGCGCAGCACGGTGTCGTTGTAAAACTGCCGGGCGAAGGCTATCTTGCTCTCCGTACCCGCCAGCTCCTCTTGCAGCTCTTGGAAGTTCTCCGATGCCCGCAGCTGCGGGTAGTTCTCGGCCACGGCGAAGAGGCTGCGCAGCGCCTGGGTGAGCACGTTCTCCGCCTGCGATTGCTCGCCCACCGAGCCCGCTGCGATGGCCCGGGCGCGCGCCTCCGTCACCCGCTCGAAGACCTGCCGCTCGTGGGCGGCGTAACCCTTCACCGTCTCCACCAGGTTGGCGATGAGGTCATAGCGTCGTCGCAGCTGCACGTCGATCTGCGACCAGGCGTTGTCGATGCGGTTGCGCAGGACGATGAGACGGTTGTAGGTATAGACGGCGTAGAGCACAAACAGGGCCACAACGGCCAGCAGCAGATAGGTCATCGTCGCCTCCTCGGGCACGCCGCGCAGGGAGGGCCTCCCTCCCTTTTCGCCGGGGGGCCCCCATCCCCTGTTCCCCGGAGGAGCCTTGAGCGAGACCTAGTGGGGCAACGTGGTATAATACCTGCCGAGGCAGCGCGTGCACCGGAGAGGGGGAAGCTGGCGTGCTGTTGATGAAGGTGCGAGGGGTTGCCCTGGACCAGCAGATGAACCCGGTTGTCCTTCTGGTGGACCAGCCGGAGACGATGGCCCTGCCCATATGGATCGGGCAGGCGGAAGCCACGGCCATCGCCATGGAGCTGCAGGGCGTGCGCCCGCCCCGTCCCATGACCCACGACCTCTTCCGCGCTCTGCTCAATGAGCTGCGCGTCAGCGTCTCCCGCATCGTGGTCACCGACGTACGCGACAACACCTACTTCGCCGAGATCCACCTGGCGCAGGACGGCACAGCGCACGTCATCGACTCACGCCCCAGCGACGCCATCGCCCTGGCGCTGCGCATGGAGGCTCCCATCTACGTGGAGGAGAAGGTCGCCGCCCAGGCGATCCAGCTGAAGAAGCCCTTCGACGACACGGAGATGGAGGAGTGGAAGAAGTTCCTGGAGCGGGTGAAGCCCTCCGACTTCCGCACCACCCACTGAACGCCCCCGGGAGCTGGCCGCTGTCCTGCAGCGGGTCCCTCACCACATGGTCAACCCGCCATCTAGCACCAGCGTTTGCCCGGTGATGTAGGACGCCCGCGAAGAGGCCAGGAAGACCACCGCCGCCGCCACCTCTTCCGGCTCGGCGAAGCGGCCGACCGGAATCACCTCCCGCAGGCGCTCCCGCTGCGCCACCGTCAGGTGGGCCTGAGTCCGCGTCTCCACGTAGCCGGGAGCCACGGCGTTCACCCGGATGTGGGGGGCCAGCTCCACGGCCAGGGACCGCGTCAACATCACCAGCCCCGCCTTGGCCGCCGCATAGTGCGCCGCCCCGCGGTCAACCAGGCCGCGGATGGACGCCACGTTGACGATGGCTCCGCCGCCGCGGCGGCGCATGGCCGGCAGGACCGCGCGCACACAGCGGACGGCGCCCAGGAGGTTGACCTCCAGCATCTGCTGCCAGTCTCCATCGGTCAGATCGGTGAAGGCGGCCCGCTGCACCAACCCCGCGTTGTTCACCAGGACATCCACGCCGCCCAGGACCTCCTCGGCCTCCCGCACCATGGCCGCCACCTGGGCCTCCTGCGTCACATCCACCTGCAACGCCAGGGCGCGGCGCCCCGCGGCGCGCAGCGCCGCCGCCGCCGCCTGCGCCTCCGCCTCCGCCGTGCGGTAGGTGAGCACCAGGGCGCACCCCTCCCGCGCCAGGGCGGCGGCCACGGCCCGCCCGATCCCCCGAGCCGCCCCGGTGACGATGGCCACCTTGCCCACAAACTCCACTCCCGCCACCTCGGGAGACAGCACAGATCCCGCGCTCCTTCTTTAGGGGAAGACCCCTCGGAACTCCTTCGTGAGGACCGGGCGGTGGCTCAGGTGGAGGAGAAGCCGCGGCGGTCGTAGGTGTACACCTTGCCGTTGGCCCGCAGGCGCACGGGATTGCGCCACAGGGAGTGCACCGCCTTGAGGAAGAGGGCGATCCGCGTGGGCTCCAGCTTCCGCTCTTCGTCCCTGTGCACCAGGGTCAGGTCGCGGTGGTCCCCTCCCAGCTCCACCTCCACGTGGGGCTGCCCCTTGAACTGCTTCTGCTCGATGAGCATCTCCCGCACCCGCTGCACCTCGTAGGACTTCTTCCGCTCCCGGGGATCGTAGACGAAGATGTCCAGGCGACGGATCAGGGCCTCGTCCAGCGCCTCCTGGATCAGCATCACATCCTCGTAGTAGGCTCGCACCTGCAGGGTGGCGGCGAAGCCGCGGGCGTCCTTGATGGCTTTGTACAGACTGTAGCCGATGGTGTATGGGGCGGGACGGCTGGACAGCTGCACACAGACGGTCATCCACTCCCTGGGGTCCAGCAGCTCCCGCAGCAGCTCCGCCTCGATGAAGGTGGCCCAGCCCTCATTGCTGATGTGCGTGCGCTGGATGACGTCGAAGTACTCCGCCTCCTCGCGCACCACCTGCAGGAGGTGCCGCTCGAAGTCCTCCAGCGGGGCCCGCTCCTCCAAGAAATAGATCAGCCTGCGGCGGCGGGCCTCGGGGTTGCGCTCGAAGGCGTTGACCGTGGTGGCCACGGTGAGCAGCGCGTCCAGCAGCTGCTCCACGCGCTCCCGGCCAAAGCGCGCGGCGTAGTGACGGATGAGGCGAGCGTGAAGCTCCGCCTCATTGAGCATGTTCTTGTTGGACTTGCGATACCAGTGGTTGTTGGCAAAGAAGTCCGCGTGGCCGAAGACGTGGGCGATGACCAGGACGTTCTGCAGGTGGGTATTGCTGGCGCGGAGGAAGGCGTGAGAGGGACGGGTGTTCAGGACCAGCTCCAGGATGGTGAAGGCCTCCCGGCTCTGCTGGGCCACCAGCTCCTTGTACGCGCCGCCCCAGTACCAGTGAATGAAGCGGTTGGGCAGCCCCATGCTGGCCACCTCCGCCATCTCGTCGGAGTCGGTGACGCGGAAGTAGACCGGCTCGAAGGAGAGGCCCCGCGCCCGGGCCAGCGCCTCGACGCGCTCAATGACGGAGGCGTAGGCGTCCAACGACCCCATGGCTGCGCTGCTCCCGCCCCAGGAAGGTGAGGAAGTCGGCCATGGCCGCCCGGATGGTGGCCACATCCACCAGGTTGGCGAAGGTGGCGTTGGGGACGCGGCGCACCCGCTCCTGCACGTACTCGGAGAAGCCGCCGATGCCCCTACTGCCGGGGTTCACATGGCCGTAGGCGATAAGGTCGAACCGCTGCAGCGCCTCCTCGTAGCGGCGCTTGGCCAGCTCGAAGTCGCCGGAGCTGGTCTCGCCGTCGGTGAAGAGGAAGAGGAACTTGTCGTACTCGGTGGCGCCCTCCAGCAGCTCCATGGCCTTCTCGAAGCCGCTGCTGATGTGCGTCCCTCCCGAGGACTCCACGCGGAAGAACTCGTCGCGCGACTTCTCCGCCGCCACGTCCTGAAAGACCACGTACCGCCGCAGGTTGGTGGGGTAGCGACGCTCCAGGTAGTACCAGAGGACGAAGATGGTCTTGCGCACCAGGGCCAGGTACTCGCCGCGCATGGAGCCGGAGATATCCAGGACGTAGACTTCCAGGGAGCGATGGTTGCGGCGGGTGGCCGGATCCTCCACGAAGTACCAGCCGTCCTGGCGCACGTCCACGTCGTAGTCCAGCACCCCCCGCTCGCGCACGTTGCGCAACAGGGCGTGCAGCATGGTCTCCTCCAGGTTGAGGTCCGGGCGCAGGCCGATGCGGTCCAGGTCGTCCAGCTCTGGGAACTCGTCAACCTCCACCTCGCCGCCCCTGCCCGCCGCCCGCAGCGGCGGCAGGCGGATCTCCTCCAGGAGGACCTCCTGGGCCAGGCGGACAAACTCGTCGAACTCCAGCTCCACCCGCAGCTCCCGGCCGTGGTGGTCCCCGCCCAGCAGGCCACCCAGTGCCTGCACCTCCTCCTCGCCGCCCCGCCCCCCTGCTCCCCCCTGGCCCGAACCCGCCATCCCCCCGCCCTGGGCCAGCACCGCCGCCTCCTCCCCGTAGCGCAGCGTGGGCAGGTCCAGGGTGGTGATCTGAGTCTTCACCCGGCCGTCGACGACGAGCTCCCGCTGCTGGATCAACTCGTGCAGGTGCTGCTTCAGGTACTCCCGCAGCAGCTGATCGTGCTGGTACTGGGCGATGCGTCCCCGGTGGATGCGCAGCCCCATGACTAGAAACTCCGCCCGATGATCTTGAATAGGGAGCGGGCGCAGACGGGGCAGTAGCCCCGTTGCTCGACAGCCGTCTGGTAGAGCACGTCCAGCAGCTCCTGGCTTTTCTGGTCCAGCTCCTCGCTCTTCTCGTAGAGGCGCAGCAGGTTCTTGATCTTGTTGAAGACGATCTCGTTGATCACCGGGCGCAGATGGTCGTTCTCCCGGTAGGAGAGGCGGCGCAGCTCCTCCCGCCGCTCCAGCAGCACGTTCTCGAAGGCCAGGCGGCCCTGGCGGCTGATCTGCCGCCTCTGCACCATGACCCCCTCCACCTCGTCCACCAGCTCCCGTTCCGCCTCGCTGAGGGGCGCGCCGCTCACGTGGCGGGCGGCCGCGTCCAGGTAGTTGAGGTAGAGGTTCTGCCCGTAGTCGTAGAAGTGGGTGGGGACGATCTCCTCAACGATGGTGTCGATCTTGGAGTTGATCAGCTCCGCTTTGGCCTCCTCGAACTGCTTCAGCAGCTCCTTTACGTTGAGGTCCTTGATGGACTGGTGCTGGAAGGTGCGCTCGATGGCCTCAGCCAGCACCTCCAGGTCCAGGCAGGATCCCGCCAGCGTATAGGCGTAGGAGAAGGCGTCCTCGAAGAAGCGGGGGGAAAGGCCGCGCTGCCCCTGGGACTCCTCCCGTGTCTTCAGCGCATACCGTGCCGCCAGCTCCAGGGCGTCGTCGTGGACGTGCTTCGTCTCGCCGCGCACCCGGTTGGCCCGCTGGATGAGGGCGGCATAGATGCGCTTCTCCCCCTCCAGGTCCACGTTGTAGGGGAAGTCGATCTTGTGGATCCGCCCGCGCAGGGGCTCCATGATGTCTTCCGCCAGGAAGACGTTGTACTCGGGGTAGTTGCTGTGGCCGATCACCACCTCGTCCACGTGGACGGAGGGGAAATTGGCCAGGTCGATGCGCTTGGACTGGATCAGCTCCAGCAGCAGGCTGAGCAGCTGGCGGCGGCTCTTGAAGACCTCGGTCCAGTCCAGGATGCCCCGGTTCGCCCAGATGATCTTTCCCTCGAAGTCGTAGGCCTCGGGATCGTAGGTGGAGCCCCTCTGGCGCAGCAGGGCGAAGTTGATGTTGCCCACGAAGTTGGTGATGTCCTCGCGCCGCAGGTCGGTGGGGGTGTGCTTGGCGATGCCCACCTTGTCCCGCGCCGAGATGAAGATGCGCCGCACCGGAACATGCTCCCAGCCATAGCGGTCGATGAGGCGGTCGCAGATGGGGCAGGGGACCGCTTCCTCGTGCCAGTAGAAGCCGCGCCGCTCCCGCTCGTCCGGCGGCACCAGGTCCAGGGGGTGCTGGTGAAAGGGACATCCCTCCACCGCCATGAGCAGCCCGGGCTCCGTGCGTGAATACTCCTCCAGCCGCCGCTTCAACCGGTCCACGGTCATGGTCTTGCCCGACCCCTGCGGCCCAACCAGCAGCAGCAGGCGGCGCTCCATGCTCATGGAGTAGGCCTTGAAGTAGGCGACGATGTCGGCCAACTGCCGCTCCATGCCGTAGATGCCCTCGAAGACCCGCGCCGGGCCCAGGGCGTCGATCATGTCGGAGATGTAGTGGTGCGTGGTACGGCGGAGCCGCCGGTCGGTCTGGGCGGCGGCCAGGTACTCTCCCACGGTCAGCGGCAGCCCCATGGCTATGCGTGACAACGTGGAGCGGTGGAGCGCGGTTCCCCGGCAGCAGAACTCTTGGCGGGCAGTATACGCACGGCCGGGGCGCGCTGTCAAACGCCGCGGCCCCACGGGCAGCGACGCACCGGCCCGCCCGGACCGGCCCGCGGGCGCAAGGAGGCCGTCAGGGGTTGCGGCGGGCGATGAAGACGGCGCGGGCCAGCCGAGGGCTTACGTGCCGTTGCCGCCCGCCGGAGAGCAGCGCCAGCGCCCCGTTGCGGTGCCGCCGCAGGACGTGTACGCGTGCGCCGGGGACCAGGCCCAACGCGGTGAGCCGCCGCAACACCCGCGGGTCTTCGTCGCTCACCCGGGCCACCCGTCCGCGGTCGCCGGGGCGCAGCTCCTCCAGCCGAGGGTGGGCAGGCTGCGGCAGCGTCCCTCCCCTGCTGGGGATGGGGTCCCCGTGGGGGTCGGCGACGGGATCGCCCAGCAGCGCGGCCATGCGCGCCTCCACCGCCTCGGAGAGCGTGTGCTCCATCTCCTCCGCCTCGCGGTGGATCTGGTGCAGGTCGAGGCCGAGGTGCTGGCGGAGGAAGAGCTCCAGTAGGCGGTGGTGCCGGATGACCTCCAGCGCCGCCCTCTCTCCGGCGGCGGTGAGTTCCACGGTGCGGTAGGGCGCGTGGGCGACCAGGCCCAGGCGGGCCAGGCGTTTCACCATGTTGGTCGCCGACGCCGCGGAGACGCCCATCCGCCGCGCCACCGCCGTGAGGGTCACGGCCCCCCGCCCCTGGCGGATCTTGTAGATCCCCTTGAGGTAGTCCTGGATGGCCTGGCTGAGGGCGGTCACGGGAGACACCGCTACAGGGCCACGAACAGCCCGGTGAGGTACATGATGGCCAGGCCCAGGACGAAGCCGGCGGTGTTGAGCAGCGTGGCCACCTCCCGGGACGCCTCACCCGCCACCAGGCGGCCCACCTCGACGACCACCTGGAAGATCGCCCCGGCCCCCACGGCCAGGAAGAGCGTGGCCAGGACGGGCGAATAGGTGAAGCCGCCGATCCAGGTCCCGCCGATGGTCGGGGCGCCGGCCACCGTCCCCAGCGCCAGCAGGTGGCGCAGGGCCGCCCCTTCGCGGGCCAGGGGGGCGACGATGCCGAGGCCTTCGGTGGTGTTGTGCAGCATGAAACCGATGACCAGGAATGTGCCCAGGGCGATCTGCCCCAGGTTGTAGGCGGCACCGATGGCCAGCCCCTCCCCAAGGTTGTGCAGCCCGATGCCGGCGGCGATCAGGTAGGCGACCACCAGGCGCGAGGAGGCAGCACGCCCGCCGGCCAGCCGGCCGAGCACCACCAGGGCAATGACACTGCCCAGCAGGCCCGTGGCCACCAGCGCGGTGCCCTGGAACGCACCCGGCACCGCTCCCGCCGATGCCAGCGCCCCTTCCAGGGCGTCCACACCCAGGAAGACCAGCAGCCCCGCGGTCAGGCTCAGGAAGAAGTGCACCCACCGCCGGGCCAGGCGGCGCAGGAAGGGGAACCAGAGCACCCCCACAAACACCGGGACGACCCCCACATATGCGCCCAGCATGGTGAACGACACCAGGAAAGTCTTCGTGGGGCGCGGGGATTCCGTGGCCACCTCCACGGTGTGCGTGAAGGTCAGGCCGCTGGCGGTGAGGAGGGTGATGGTGTGCGTCTCCCCCTGCACCCACGGGTAGGGGACGGTGATGGAGGCCCGACCCAGGCGGGGCACAGTCGGCCCGGGATGGATGGTGAAGTGCCGGTAGGCGTTGTCCACCAGGACCTGAGCCACCGTCACCGCCGCGGGCCCGCCGTTGGTCAGGAAGACCTCCAGCAGCCCCGGCCGCAGCGCCACCCGGGTGATGGTCAGGTCCTCCACCGGAGGAAAGGCGGCGCGAAGGACGCCCAGGGGCCCGAAGCGCAGGAAGAGGAGGACGAACACCCCCAGGAGCGCCAGGGGGAGCAGGGCGTAACCCCACACCCTGGCCCGTACGGCCACGGGGACGGATCTGGCAGCGGCGGCCGGCTCATACGCCATCGTCGCTCACCTCGAAGAAGCCCATCCAGCCCAGCTCGGTGAACTCGGTCTGGTGCGCGTGGAACATGTAGCGGCCGGGGTAGGGGAAGCGCAGCTCCAGCACCGCCCGCTCCGCCTGGCAGAGCATGATGGTGTCGGTGTACTCCGCAGTCTCCAGCCGCGTCCCGGTTCGGTAGACGTGAAAGAAGTTGCCATGGATGTGGATGGAGTTGACGGGGTCGAACTCTGTCATGTTCACCAGGTAGATGCGCACCAGCTCGCCCCGGCGCACGCGGATGGGGTGGCGCGCGTAGTGAAAGGCCACCGTGTTCACCGCGTAGACCTCGTTTTCCCCGTCGAAGTTGGTGTCGAAGGCGTTCATCACCATGACCAGCTCGCGGGCCGGCGGCCGTCCCGCCGGCGGGTCGATGAGGAAGACCCCGTACAGCCCCTTGGCAATGTGCCGCTTCAATGGCAGGGCGTGACAGTGGTAGAGGTGCAGGCCGAAGGGCTCGGCGTCGAACTCGTAGACCGTGCTCTTCCCCGGCGGGACCTCCCCCGCCCCCAGCCCCGGGACGCCGTCCATGGCCGCGGTGTGGATGCCGTGAAAGTGGATCGTGTGCGGGTGGGTGCCAGCGTTCACCAGCTTCACCCGGACGCGCTCTCCCTCCCGGGCGCGCAGTGTCGGTCCGGGCACCGTGCCGTTGAAGGTCCAGGCGGGGAAGATCACTCCGGGGGCGATCTCGATGGGCTTGTCGTAGGCCACCAGCTGGAACTCCCGCAGCACCCGCCCGCTCGGCAGGCGGCTGGCCGTCCCCCGCTCGAAGGCCGAGATGAAGGTGCCGGGATCGTAGGCCATCCGCCGCACATCCACGTCCCCCACGGTGATGTTGGCGCCGTGGGCGGGGGGGTTCGCGGCATACGGCGCGGGGGCCGCCGGCGGCACGCGCGCGTGCCCCACCTGCGGAGGCCGCCCGGCGGGAGAGGCCCGGGCCACCAGGGGCACCAGAGCGCCCCCACCGAGCAGACCCACGGCGGCAGCCAGAAACCCACGCCGCGAAAGGAAACCTGGAGCCATGGCGCTCATCGCCTCGCCGGTGGCGCCGCAGCGCCGGATAATTTAGCCTTGGCTAAATCTAAACGCCGCCGCCAGACGGCGTCAAGGGAGAGCTGAGGCGCAGCGGGCGCAGGTGGGGGGACAGGGTTCCACGTGGATGGTGATGTCGGTGTGGGGCAGGGCCTGATGAACATGCGCCTCCAGGTCGTCGCAAAGGGCGTGCGCCTGCCCCACGGAGAGGGTGCGGTGCAGGACCAGGTGCAGGTCGATGAAGCGGTCCCGCCCCGCCTTGCGGGTGCGCAGGGCATGGTACTCGACGATCTCGTCGGCGTGGTCCGCGAGGATGGCGCGGATCCTGGCCTCCTCGGCGGCGGGTAGGCGGGTGTCCATCAGGCCGGAGACGGAGGCGCGGTATACCCTGGCGCCCATGCGTATCACGTGGCCGCCGACCAAAAGGCCCACCAGCGGGTCCAGCCACAGCAGCCCGGTGGAAAGCTGCGCGCCCAGGCCGACGATGACGGCCAGGGAGGTGGCCACGTCGGCAAAGAGGTGGCGCGCGTCTGCCTCCAGCGCCGCGGAGTCGCGCTCCCGGGAGACGCGCAGCAGCCAGCGGGCCACCAGGTAGTTCACCAGCGCCGCCACGGCCACCAGCGCCACGCCCACTGGGAGGTAGGCCAGCGGGGCCGGACGCAGCAGCCGCCGGGCCGCGTTGACCATGACCAGCGCGCCGGCCAGGAGGATCATGACCCCCTCGCTGGCGCTGCTCAGGTACTCGGCCTTCCCGTGCCCGTACTGGTGCCCCTCGTCCGGCGGGCGGGAGGCCACCACCAGGCTGAAGAGGGCGATGTTGGCGGCAAAGACGTTGACCACCGACTCCGCGGCGTCGGAGAGGATGGCGGCCGACCCGGTGAGCAGGTAGGCGGCGAACTTGAGGACGAGCAGGCCCGCGCCCACCGCGACCGATAGCAGAGCGGCACGGACACCAACAGGCGCGGGCGTGGCCAGGTGCGCCACTTCATCACTCTACCACGGCGGGCAAATCTGGAGGAGGTGCTCGGGTCTGCAGGGAAGAGGTCGTCGTGCGCCTCCTGCGCCTGCTACTGGCTCTGGGCCTGGCGGCCGTGCTGCTCGTGGGCGGCGGGGCGGTCTACCTGGTGCGGCGGCCCTTCCCCCAGATCCATGGCACAATCCCCCTCCCCGGCCTGACCGCCCCCGTGGAGGTGGTGCGCGACCGCTGGGGCATCCCACACATCTTCGCGCAGAACGGCCGTGATCTGTTCTTCGCCCAGGGGTACGTGCATGCACAGGACCGCCTCTGGCAGATGGAGCTCTTCCGCCGCACCTCCGCCGGCCGCCTCTCGGAGCTCTTCGGGCCGGCGACGCTGCAGGTGGACCGCCTGATGCGCGTGGTCGGCCTGCGTCGCGCCGCCGAGGCCACGTGGGCGGCGGCCGCCGGCGACCCGGCCATGGCGGAGGCGGTGGAGGCGGCGCAGGCGTACGCCGACGGCGTCAACGCCTTCATCTCCTCCCACCGCCGCCGCCTCCCTTTGGAGTTCACCATCCTGCGGGCCCAGCCCGAGCCCTGGACACCGGCGGACAGCCTGGCCTTCGGCAAGCTGATGGCCTGGGTGCTGGGCGGGAACTGGCGCGCCGAGTTGCTGCGCGCCGCGCTGGCCGAAGGGTTCGGCCCTGAGGGAGCAGAGGCGCTGCTCCCTCAGCAGTTCCCGGGAGCGCCGGCGATTCTCGGGCAGGGCGGCCGCCCCGCCCACCTTGCGACGGCGCGCGCGCGGCCCGCGGCAGCGGTGCCTGCAGGCGCAGCGACAACCGCACCGCCGGCTCGCCGCCTGCCCCGGGAACCCCGGCTTCCCCCCGGCCTCCCCTTTGCCTCCCTCCTCTCCGGACTTCCCGCGGCCGGCAGCAACAGCTGGGTCGTCGCCCCGGCGCGCTCCGCCAGCGGCGGGGCGCTGCTGGCCAACGACCCGCACCTGGACGCGCAGATGCCCTCCATCTGGTACATCACCCATCTGGTCGGGGGGGCGTACGATGTCATCGGGGTGGGCTTCCCCGGGGTTCCCGGGATCATCATCGGCCACAACCAGCAAATCGCCTGGGGCCTGACCAATGCCATGGAGGACAGCCAGGACCTCTACCTGGAGCGGTTCCACCCCTCCGACCCCACCCTCTACCTCTTCCGCGGACGCTGGGAGCGGGCGCGGGTCGTGCGCGAAGAGATCAAGGTCAGGGGGCGGCGGGACCCTGAGACGATCCACGTCCGCATCACCCGCCACGGTCCCATCCTCAATCCCGCCGTCGAGGGGCTCAAGGGGTTTGTGGCCCTGCGCTGGGTGGCGCTGGAGCCGGACCGGCTCTTTGCCGCTGTGCTGGGGGTCAACCGGGCTTCCTCCTGGGAGGAGTTCCGCGACGCGCTGCGCCATTGGTCCGCCCCGGCCCAGAACTTCGTCTATGCCGACCGCGCGGGCAACATCGGCTACGTCATGCCGGGGCGCGTGCCGCGGCGGGCGGCGGGTCACGACGGCCGCCTGCCGGTGCCGGGGTGGAGCGGCGAGTACGAGTGGCGGGGCTTCCTTCCCGCCGAGGAGCTCCCCGCCGCCTTCAACCCCCCGCGGGGCTACATCGTCACCGCCAACAACCGCATCGCCCCGCCGTCCTACCCGCACCTGCTGGGGACGGCATACGACGTCGGGGTGCGTGCCCTGCGCATCACCTCGCTGCTGGAGGCCGAGCCGGTGGTGGACCTGGAACGGATGGCCCGCATCCAGCTGGACCAGACCTCACCACTGGCGCAGCGGTTCGTTGCCGCCTGGAAGGAGGTGCGCATAGACGACCCGGACCTGGCCGCGCTGTTCGCCGAGGTCAAGGGCTGGGACGGTCGGCTCTCCGCCGACAGTCGGCCCGCCCTCATCTACCAGGGTCTCCTGCTAAACCTGCTGCACACCCTCTTCGAGGAGACCCTGGGCGCGCAGCTCTTCCGCCGCTACCTGCGCACGCAGGCGGCGGTGCTGCGCCTCCTCCAACTGAGCGAACGCCCGGACGACCCATGGTGGGGTGAGGGACGGGATCGAACCATCGAGGAGGCCCTGCGCCGCACGGTGCGGGACCTGGAACGCCGGCTCGGCCCCGACCGCAGCAGGTGGCGCTGGGGAGCGGTGCATACCCTGGTCCTGGAGCACCCCCTGGGGCGCGTGCGCGCCCTGGCGCCGGTGTTCAACGGGCCCTCGCCTGCCACCGGCGGAGACACCTTCACCGTCAACGTGGCCCCGTACGACCCCGAGACGCCCTACCGCCAGGTGGTGGTCCCCTCCATGCGCCTGCTGGTGGACGCCGGCGCCTGGGAGACGGCCCGCATCATCCACACCACCGGCCAGAGCGGCCTCCCCTTCCACCGCCACTACCGCGACCTGACGGCGCTGTGGGCGCGCGGTGAGTACATTCCCCTTCTCTATGCGCGGCCGGCCATCGCCGCGGCGGCGGAGGGAGTGCTCAGGCTGCGGCCGCCCTGAACCCCGCGCGGACCGCAGCCCGCCGGTACCAATGCATCATGGAATGCCGCCCCCGGGCGCGCTAGACTAAAGTGGCCATGTCCACCTCAGCGCAACGACACCTCCCGCCTGTGCCGCGCCGCGCCGCCGTCCTGGGCGCGGGGGTGATGGGGCGGGCCATCGCCGCTCACCTGGCCAACGCCGGCATCTCCACCGTCATGCTGGACCTGGAGGATCTGGCGCATAAGGCGCACCGGAGCCTGCGCCTCATCGAGCCGGCGCCGCTGTTCCTCCCTGAGCTGGACCGGCTGATCGCGCCCGGCAACCTGGACCGGGACCTGCCCCGGGCCGCGGAGGCCGACTGGATCATCGAGGCGATCATCGAGGACCTGCCGGCCAAGCAGGCGCTCCTGGCCCGCCTGCAGCCGTTGTGGCGGCCAGGTACCGTAGTGAGCACCAACACCTCGGGCCTGCCTGTGGGCCGCATCGCCGAGGAGGCGACGGCCGAATTCCGCCGCTTCTTCCTGGGCACGCACTTCTTCAACCCGCCCCGCTACATGAAGCTGCTGGAGGTCATCCCCACCCCGCAGACCGACCCGGCCGTCCTGGCCGCCGTGACCGGGTGGGCCGACCGCCTCCTGGGCAAAGGGGTCGTCCTCTGCAAGGACACCCCCAACTTCATCGCCAACCGCCTGGGCACGTACGGCTTCCTGCGCACTGTGCAGCTGATGGGCGAGTTCGGCCTGACGGTGGAGGAGGTGGACGAGCTGACCGGACCGCTGCTGGGACGGCCGCGCACCGCCACCTTCCGCCTCCTGGACCTTGCCGGCCTGGACGTGGCCCTGGCGGTGGCCGAGCACGCCTACGCCAGCCTGGCCCACGACGAGGCCCGCGAGGTCTTCCGCCCGCCGGCGCCGCTGCAGGAGATGGTGCGCCGCGGCTGGGTGGGAGAGAAGAGCGGCGGCGGTTTCTACCGGCGTGTCGATGGTGAGATCCAGGTCCTGGACCTGGCCACCATGACGTACCGGCCGCGGCGGAAGGCATCCTTCCCCTGGGTGGAGACGGTGATGACGCTGCAGGACCCCGGCGCCCGCCTGCGTCAGGCCACCGCGGCCAAGGACCGGGGCGGGCAGTTCCTCTGGGCGCTGCTGCGCGACGTCCTGGTGTACGCGGCGCGGCGCATCCCCGAGATCTCCGACGACGTAGTCAACGTGGACCGGGCGGTGCGCTGGGGCTTCAATTGGGAGTTCGGGCCCTTTGAGACCTGGGACCTGCTGGGGGTGCCGGACCTGGCCAGGCGGCTGGAGGAGGAGGGGATCGCTCCGCCTCCGCTGGTGGAGCAGGTCCTCCGGCAGGGAGGTGGCAGCTTCTACCGCCGCGACGACGCCCGTCTGCTCTACTTCGACTTCGCCACCGCGGCCTACAGGCCGGTGCCGCCTCGGCCGGGAGTGCTCATCCTGGCCGACCTGAGGCGGGAGGGGAAGGCGGTGCTGGCCACACCCGACGCCACCCTGGTAGACCTGGGGGACGGCGTGGCCTGCGTGGAGTTCCACAGCAAGATGAACACCATCGGGGAGGGGACGCTGCGCGCTCTGCAGGCGGCGCTGGAGCGGCTGGAGCAGGACTTCGACGCGCTGGTTATCGGCAATCAGGCCCGCGACTTCTCCGCCGGAGCCAACCTGATGCTCCTGCTGTTGGAGGCGCAGGAGGGGAACTGGGAAGACCTGGAGCTGGCCGTCCGGCAGTTCCAGCAGCTGAACCAACGGCTGCGCTACGCCCGTCGGCCCGTGGTGGCGGCACCGGCTGGACGGACGCTGGCCGGTGGGGCGGAGATCTGCCTGGCCGCGCCGAGGGTGCAGGCGGCGGCGGAGACCTACATGGGGCTGGTGGAAACCGGGATGGGGCTGATCCCGGCGGGCGGGGGCAGCATGGAGATGACCAAACGGGCCATGGGACGCATCCCCCCCGAGGTGACGGCGGACGCCCTGCCGCTCCTGCGCTGGGCGTTCGAGACGGTGGCGATGGCCAAGGTGGCCCGATCTGCCCTGGAAGCCCAACGGTTGGGCCTGCTCCGTGAGGTTGACGGCATCTCCATGAACACCGACCGCCTGATCCAGGACGCCAAGGACGCCGCCCTGGCCCTGGTGCGACTGGGATACCGGCCGCCGCTGCCGCCGCGCATCCGCGTGCTGGGGGAGCGGGGGAAGGCGGCGCTTCGTTCCTGGGTGTACAACCTGAAGATCGGTGGACACATCACCGCGTATGATGAGGTCGTGGCGGGGAAGCTGGCTCACGTCATGAGCGGCGGGGACGTCCCCGAGGGGAGCTGGGTCTCGGAGGAGTACTTGCTGGACCTGGAGCGGGAGGCCTTCCTCAGCCTGCTGGGGGAGCCGCGGACGCAGGAGCGTATCCGCCACTTCCTGCAGACGGGTAAGCCGCTGCGCAACTGACGCTGCGGCGCCGGGAGGCCGGGTGAGGGAGCACGGAGAGTCCGGGCCAAAGGAGCCACTGAAGATGCGGGAGGCGATGATCGTCTCGGCAGTACGCACGGCTGTGGGCAAGGCCCCGCGGGGGACGCTGAAGGACACCCGCCCCGACGAGCTGGCCGCCGCGGTCATCCGCGAGGCGGTGCGGCGCGTCCCCGGCCTGAGCGGGGAGCAGGTGGAGGACGTCGTCCTGGGGTGCGCCTTCCCCGAGGCGGAGCAGGGGATGAACGTGGCGCGGGTGGCCGCCTTGCGGGCGGGGCTGCCCGTGACCGCCTGCGGGCAGACCATCAACCGCTTCTGCTCGTCGGGGCTGCAGGCCATCGCCATCGCCGCCTACCAGGTGATGAGTGGACAGGTGGACGTGGCCGTCGCCGGCGGCGTGGAGTCCATGTCCCTGGTGCCCATGACCGGCAACAAGTACGCCCCCAATCCCGCCCTGACCGAGGCATGGCCGGAGGTCTTCATCTCCATGGGCCTGACCGCCGAGCTGGTGGCCAAGCGCTTCCAGGTCAGCCGCGAGGAACAGGACCGGTTCAGCCTGCGCAGCCACCAGCGCGCCGCTGCCGCCATCGCCGCCAGGAGGTTCACCGACGAGATCCTGCCGCTGGAGGTGACGCGCTGGGAGGAGGAGGACGGTCGCCCGCGCAGGCGACAGGTCACCTTTGCCGTGGACGAGGGGGTGCGCACCGACACCTCGATGGAGAAGCTGGCCGCGCTGCCTCCCGTCTTCGCCAAGGATGGGGTGATCACGGCGGGCAACGCCTCCCAGACCAGCGACGGGGCCGCCGCCGTGGTGGTGACGGCACCCGAGGTGGCGGAGCGGTTGGGCCTGAAGCCCCTGGGGCTCTTCCGTGCCTTCGCCACCGCCGGGGTGCCGCCCGAGATCATGGGCATCGGTCCGGTGGAGGCCATCCCCAAGGCGCTGCGCCGGGCGGGGCTGCGGCTCGAGGACCTGGACCTGATCGAACTTAACGAGGCCTTCGCCGCTCAGGCGCTGGCGGTGGTGCGGGCCCTGGAGCTGGACCAGGAGCGCCTCAACGTCAACGGCGGCGCCATCGCCCTGGGCCACCCCCTGGGGGCCACGGGTGCGCGCATGACCGCTACCCTGCTCTACGAGATGCAGCGGCGCCAGGCGCGCTACGGTCTGGTAACCATGTGCATCGGCGGCGGGATGGGCGCGGCGGGGATCTTCGAGCGGCCTTAGGGCAGCGGGAATTCCGCCCTCCCGGGCGGCGCTGCCCTGTGCCATCGGAACGGAGGGAGGCGGGGGAGGCGCCATGGAGACGCAGACGGCACTGACCACGCGCGGCGGAGGGTTCCTCCTGGCGGAGGGTGATCCTGCGGAGGTATTCACTCCCGAGCGTCTGACCGAGGAGCACCGCCTGACGGCGCGCTCCGTCACGGAATTCCTGGAGCGCCAGGTCCTGCCGCAGACGGCGGCGCTGGAGGGCAAAGACTGGGAGCTGACGCGGCGGCTGCTGCGCGAGCTGGGGGAGCTGGGCTTTCTGGGGACGGAAGTCCCCGAGGCCTACGGGGGGCTGGAGCTGGACAAGATCACCTCCCTGGTGATCGCCGATGCCCTGGGGCCGGCGTCCTCCTTCGCCGTCTCGGTGGGCGCGCATGTGGGCATCGGCATGCTGCCCATCGTCTTCTTCGGCAACGAGGATCAGAAGCGCCGCTTCCTGCCGCGGATGGCCCGGGGGGAGCTGATCGGCGCCTACGCCCTGACCGAGCCCACCGCGGGGTCGGACGCCATGGCCATCCGCACCACCGCCGTGCGCACGCCCGACGGCGGCGCCTACCTCCTTAACGGGAGCAAGCAGTTCATCACCAACGCCACCTTCGCCGACCTCTTCATCACCTTTGCCAAGGTGGACGGCCAGCAGCACACCGCCTTCATCGTGGAGCGGTCCACCCCGGGGCTTGGGGTCGGCCCGGAGGAGCACAAGATGGGGATCAGGGGCTCCTCCACCGCCGCCCTCCTTTTCGACAACGCCCGGGTGCCGGCGGAGAACCTGCTGGGAGAGGTGGGACAGGGCTTCAAGATCGCCATGAACATCCTGAACATGGGCCGCTTCAAGCTGGCCGCCGGCTGCCTGGGAGCGGCGCGGGCGGCATTCCGCGAGGCGGTCCTCTATGCCCGGGAGAGGCGGCAGTTCGGCCGGCCGATCAGCAGCTTCGGCCTGATCAAGCAGAAGCTGGCGCAGATGGCCACCCGTCTCTATGCCACCGAGTCTATGGTCTACCGCACCGGCGGGCTGGTGGACGCGGCGCTGGGAGGCGAAGGTGCCGACAGCAAAGCGGTGATGGCCGCGCTGGAGGAATACGCCGTCGAGTGCTCCATTAACAAGGTATTCGCCTCCGAGGTGCTGGACTTCGTCGTGGACGAAACGGTCCAGATCTTCGGCGGCTACGGTTTCATCGAGGAATACCCCGCGGCCCGCGCCTACCGCGACGCCCGCATCAACCGCCTCTTCGAGGGGACCAACGAGATCAACCGCATGGTCATCACCGGCATGCTGCTGCGGCGGGCGCAGCGCGGGCAGCTCCCCCTGGTGCAGGCGGCGCGCGCGGCATCGGAGGAGCTCCTGGCTCCCCCGGCCCTGGGGGACGGACAGGGTGCCGGGCCCCTGGCCGCGGAGCGGCAGCAGGTGGCGCTGGCAAAGAAGGCGGCGCTATTCGCCGCCGGGGTCGCCCTGCAGAAACACGCCGCCGGGATCGAGGAGCAGCAGGAAATTTTGGCCTGGCTGGCCGATATGGTAGCCGAGATCTTTGCCATGGAGAGCGCGGTCCTCCGCGCAGCGCAGGCCGCCGGGGGGGAGGAGAGCCTGCACGCCCTGCTGGCCCGGGGGTACGTGCAGGAGGCCTTGCCCCGGCTGGACGCGCTGGCCCGCCAGGTGCTGGCCGCCTCCGCGGAGGGCGAGGACCTGCGCACGGTCCTCGCCGGGCTGCGGCGGCTGCTGCGCTACACGCCGCTGAACACCGTGGCGTTGCAGCGGACTATCGCCGACCGCGCTGTGGAGGCGGGGCGCTACCCTCTGTAGCCGTCCCCCAACCGAGGGAGGCACCATGAGGATCACCACCGACCCACGCAAGGCCTTTCCGCGCCGTTTCGTCCCCGCCTCGGCTAACATGGGCCGCTGGGAGGAGATCGAGCCGCTGGGCGAGGCCCTGCTGGCACGCCGGCCCCAATCGCCGCAGGCGCTGGAGCGGTGGCTGGAGGACGCGAGCGAGCTGGCGGCGGCGGTCTGGGAGGAGCGCAACAGGCGCTACATCGCCATGACCTCCCAGACCGACGACCCCGACCGCGAGCGGGCCTTCCTCACCTTCGTGCAGGAGGTGGAACCCCGGGTGAAGATGCTGGGACACCGCCTGGACGAGGCATACCTGCACAACCCGTACCGCGTGCAGCTGCCCGAGCGCTACCGCCTTCTGGACCGACGCATCGAGAACCGCTTCAGCCTCTACCGCGAAGAGAACATCCCGCTGGAGGTGCGGGAGAACGAGCTGCGCACCCGGTACCAGAAGATCGTCGGGGCGATGACGGTGGTCTTTCGAGGCGAGGAGCGCACCCTGCCGCAGATGGCCGTCTTCCTGGAGGACCCGGAGCGGGCCACGCGGCAGGAAGCCTGGGAGCTGGTCACCCAGCGCCGCCTCCAGGAGAGGGACACCCTGGAGGAGCTCTTCGACCAGCTGCGCGCCGTGCGGCTGCAGATCGCGGCCAACGCGGGTTTCACCTCTTACGTGGACTACATCTTCCGCCGCTACGAGCGCTTCGATTACACGCCGGCGGACTGCCTCCGCTTCCACGAGGCGGTGGAGGCGCACTTCGTCCCCCTGGTGGAGCACCTCCTCCGCCGGCGGCAGCGCCTGCTGGGCGTGGACCGTCTCCGCCCCTGGGACCTGGATGTGGACCCGCTGGGCCGGCCGGCGTTGCGGCCCTTCGCCGGGGCGGACGACCTGGTCGCCCGCGCCGAGGAGGTGCTCCGCCGGGTCGACCCGGAACTAGGCGAGCACTTCCGCTTCATGCGGGAGGAGGCGCTGTTGGACCTGGAGAGCCGCAAGGGCAAGGCGCCCGGGGGGTACCAGAGTGAGCTGACGGAAAGGCGCTGGCCGTTCATCTTCATGAACGCGGTGGGACTGGACCGGGACGTGCGCACCCTGCTGCACGAGGCCGGCCACGCGCTCAACTCCATCGCCGCGCGGGAGGAGCCGCTCCTGGAATACCGGGACCCTCCGCTGGAGTTTGCCGAAGTGGCATCCATGGGCATGGAGCTGCTCACTGCGCCACACCTGGAGGTCTTCTATCCGCGGCCGGAGGACCGCCGCCGTGCCTACCGCGAGCGGCTGGAGGGGATCGTTCGCCTCCTTCCCTGGATCGCCACCGTCGACGCCTTCCAGCACTGGATCTACGCCCACCCGACCCACACCCCGGAGGAGCGGCGGTCGGCATGGGTGGCCACCTACGCCCGATTTCATCGCGGGGTGGACTGGAGCGGATACGAGGAGGCGCTGGGCTACCAGTGGCACCGCCAGCTGCACATCTTCCTCCACCCCCTCTACTACATCGAGTACGGCATCGCCCAGCTGGGCGCGCTGCAGGTATGGCTGCGCTCGCGGACGGACTACCGGGACGCCGTGGCCCGCTACCGCTCTGCCCTGGCCCTGGGTGGCACCCGCCCGCTCCCGGAGCTGTTCAGCGCCGCCGGTGCGCACTTCCGCTTTGACGCGGAGACGGTGGCCCCGCTGGCCGAGGCGCTGGCGGAAGAGCTGGCGCAGACCTCCGATGCATGACGGCCCTCCGGCCGTATCGGACGATGGCTGAGACTCCCCACCCGGCGGAGCGCGGGCCGGGGATCGGTGCGTCCATCCCTCGGTTCGAGGCGCTCGACCAGTTCGGCCGCCGGCAGACCTTTGAGACCATCCGCGGCCCCTCCGGGGCGCTGATCGTCTTCATCCGCAGCGCCGACTGGTGACCCTACTGCAAAGGCCAGCTCGTGGAGCTGGAGCGCAACAGGCAGCGGCTGGCGGCTGAGGGCTGGGGGATCTGCGCCATCAGCTACGATCCGGTGGAGGTTCTCCGTGACTTCGCCGGGCGCCGCGGCATCACCTACCCTCTGCTGGCCGACCCCGACTCCCTCATCATCCGCCGCTTCGGTCTCCTCAACGAGGAGATCGACCCGACCAGCCGGGATTACGGGGTTCCCTACCCGGCGAACTTCCTGGTGGACGAGCGGGGGGTCGTGGTGCACAAGATCATGGAGGAGCATTACGTCCACCGCCTGCCCGTGGCCACGCTGCTGGCGCGCCTGGGCAGGACCCCGCCCCTTCCGGCGCCGCGCCCGGTCCGTCGGCTCCCCTACCTGGAGGTCCTGACCACGGCCACAGAAACCGTCCTCTACCCTGGCAACCTGGTGACCCTGTACGCCGACCTGAAACCCCATCCGGGGGCGCACGTCTACGCGCCGGGAGTGGCCGGGTACCAGGGCGTGGCGCTGGCGGTGGAACCACAGCCGTTCCTGCAGGTCCGCAATGTCCGCTACCCCGCGGCGGCGGTCCTGCACATCCCGATCCTGGGAGAGACCCTGGCCGTCTACCACCGCCCGGTGCGGATCAGCGTGGACGTCGCCTTGGGAAACCGCCTTGAGCTGCAGCCGGTCTACGACGCCGGTGGCACCCTGGAGATCCGGGGGACGCTGACCTTCCAGGCGTGCGACGACCGCGCCTGCTACCCTCCGCAGCAGGTGCCGCTGCTCTGGACCTTCTCCCTGCAGCCTCCGGACCTGGAGCGGCCGCCCGAGGCTTTGCGGCACCGAGAGAAAGGCCCGAAACGGTAGGAGGGCCCGGGCCGGAGGTACGCTGGTTCAGACAGAACCCCGCCGCGCGCACCAGGTCCGGCCTCTCCTCCGTCAGCTCCCGCGCCTCCCCGCTCCCTCAGGCGCCGCTGCCGGCTGCCGTCGGCGTCCATCAGCCAGTAGTCGGTGCGCAGGGTGGCGCCGTAGCGGGAGAAGTCGCGCACCGGCACCGGGTAACCGCGGTTGGTCATCCAGACGATGGTGCGGCCGTCCGGGGAGAGCTGGGCGTGCTCGTCGCACTCCTCCGGCGTGTCGGTCAGGTTCCGCAGCCGGCCCGTGCGCAGGACCATCGTCCAGATGTCCAGGTCAAAGGGGTGGGCGCGGCCCATGCTCGCCGAGAAGATCGCCGTGCGGCCCAAGGTGCGAGGACCTCCTCGCGCGTATGCCCGTGTGCGCCGGGGCCGCCGCGTTGACCACCAGGATCCATGCGCACCGGCCGCGCAACGGGCGCGGCGGCCCTAGCCGCGGAGGTGAAGCGTGCGGCGCGGGCCGTCGAGGATCACGACCCAGCGGTTGAGCAGGTCCCGGCCCAGCAAGGCTTCTCCGCCCAGGCCCACCACCTCGACGATCTGCCGTCGATCCGCCGCCTCCACCTCGGCGGCGTACACCGGGACGCGGGCCGTCCCCGCCACCCCGCGGACCGTCACCACGCTCACCTGCGGCAGGCCCAGCGCCTGCGGCAGGCCCTGGGGGAGCACGGTGACGTCGGCGCCGCTGTCCACGAGGGCCGCCACCGCCGTGGCCGGCTCGGTGCGCGGCGATCCCAGGCGTACCGGGAGCACGGGGGCCGGAGGGCTGCGGCGGGCATCGTAGGGGAAGATGTCGGGGGGCGGGGGACCGCCCCGACCCGGTGGACCGCCCCGACCCGGTCGCCGCGGCGGCCGCGCCATCGGCTACGCCCCGGCCAGCCGCGGCGACGGGACCGCCACGACGCGCTCCTCCGCCGTCACCTTCGGGATGAAGACCGGGCGCGAGCCCACCCGGGCGAAGACCCGGCGCGCCAGCGCGTCGAAGTCGCGGTCGTGGTCGATGACGCGGCCCCGCTCGATGGCCACGTACCGGTCGCGGTAGCGGCGCAGCAGGCGGTGGCGGTTGGCCTCGAACCAGCGCATGCTCTCGGCCAGGCCGGCCGCATCACCGGAGGCTGCCGCACCACCCCCCGGCGGTGCGCCGACGACCTGCTGCAGGGCGTCGGCCACCAGCGCGGCCAGCGTGACCCCCCGGCGGGCCGCCGTCGCCTTCGCCTCGCGCACGAGGGGCTCGGGGAGCCCGCGCAGGTAGAGCGTCGTCCCTCGGGCCATGGCCTCACCTCCCTCCCACGAGGCTAACACAGCTAACTGACGTAAGCAAGACAACATCGAGGCCGCCGCGACAGGGCCCCGGGCCGCCGCCGAGGGGTTCGGGTGGCGCGCGAGGTCTGCTACGCTGGAGGCGCCTCGGGTTCCCGGCTGCGGTGAGAGACCTCGCATGGGAGGTGGATCTCGTGGAGGACGCCCCGGCGACAACGGTCGCCCACGACGGTGGCGCAGCGGGAGCGCCGCGTCTCCGGCCCATGGCGGCGTGACGATCGCGCCACCATGACCTCCCGACCGCCCTCCTTCCTGGCCGCCCTGCCCGGTGGCGTTCCCATCACCTGGGCCATCCTGCTGGCCAACGCCGCCACGTTCCTCCTGGCCTTCGTCGGTGCCGGCGGCCCCCTGGACGCGCTGGTCTTCCGCACGTGGGAGGCCCTGCCCCGCCCGTGGACCGTGCTCACCTACGCGCTCGTCGGTGCCGGCCACCCGCTCTGGCTGCTCGTGGGCCTGTACGTCTTCTGGATGTTCGCCGGCAGCCTGGAGCGGTCGTGGGGGCGCGTCCGCTCCCTCACCTGCCTCGCGTCGGTGACGGCCGCCCCGGCGGTGGCCCTGTGGCTCGGCGCCGCGCTGCTCGGCCGGGATGCGGGCCTGGCGGGGCCGTGGCTGCCGCTCGCCGGTGTGATCGTCGCCTGGGGGGCGATCCGCCCCTATGAGCAGGCGCTCCTCTTTTTCGTCCTCCCCGTGCAGTTCCGCTGGATCGCCGTGGGAACGGCGGCGCTGGTCTTCTTCAGCTTCCCCTTCCCGTTGGGCCTGTTCGCGCTGGCCGGGCCGGGCGTCGCCTGGGCGTACGCCACCGGGCGGCTCGACCCGGTCACCTGGCAGGTCGGGCGGTCACGGGCCGGGCGCAGGCGGCGGGCGTTGCGGCGCGACGGGCCCGCGCTGAGTCCGCTGGCCTGGTACCGGCGGTGGCAGACGAAGCGGCGCTTCCGCCGGCTGGTGCAGCAGGTGGAGCTGGACGACCGGGCTGATCACGACTGAACGCATTCTGCCAGACCTTGCCCACGCCCTTGAGCTTCCCGACGTAGAATTGTCCAGGCAAACCAGCTCGCCCGGCTGCCGTGCTCGGGCCGGGCCAGCTGCGCGGCCAACGGGGCCGGCCCCCGGGTCGGCCATGCCAGGGCCAGGGCCGGGGGTCCGCTGGCTCAGACCACCGGACGGCGGAGCAGGTCGAGGACCAGCGCCGCTGTCCAGGAGAAATCCCGCCCGCCTCTTCCCTCTCCGGTGAAGGCGTGGAAGTACTCGCAGAACCCCGCCGCGCGCACCAGGTCCAGCGTCTCCTCCGCCAGCTCCCGCGCCTCCTCCCGCAGGCCCAGCCGTTCCAGCCCACGCAACAGCAGCCAGTTGATGTTCACCCACACCGGGCCGCGCCAGTAGCGCGCGGGGTCGAAGCCGCGCTGGTCGGGGGGTGTGGAGGGAAGGAGCCGGCACCCGCCGCTGCGCTGGCGGTAGCGGGCCACCATGGCAGCAGCCTGGCCGGCGTCGACGAGCCCCGCAAAGACAGCGACGAGGCCCGCCACCGTGTCCACGGGGATCTGCGCGCCCCGGTGCAGGTCGTAGTCGCGGAACAGCTGCGCCTCCTGGCTCCAGAGCGTCCGCCGGTAGGCGTCCCGGAAGGCCTCCAGCTCGCCCGGGGGAACCGGCGAGGGCTCGCCCAGCGCCGCCGCGATGCCGGCGAGGTCGGTGGCCGCCTGATACCAGACGGCGTTGAACAGCGCGTCGTAGACGGCGAAGGGGGAATGTGCCATCACCGCCGGCAGCTCGTAGCCCGCTTTGGCGATGACCTCCACCAGATACATGTACAGGTCGTAGTCGGCCGCCGTCGGCCGCTCCTCCGCCTGCACCAACCTGGTGTCGGTGCGCCGGTAGGGTCGCGACGGCTTGAGGCCAAGGGCAACCACGTGGTCCCAACGGGGGCTGTTGTCCAGCCCGCTCTCCCAGGGGTGGAGAACGACGATGAGCGGCGAGCCGCCCGTCGTCCGCCGCTCCGGGAAGAAGCGGACGGAGGCACGCAGCGGCTCGTAGACCCGCCTCCACCAGGACAGGCGGGTGTCCGCGTCCGGCTGCATCAGCCCCAGCAGCGAGACGGCGCTGGCCAGCACCGGGGGCTGGGTAATCCCGCTGGTACGGACGCCGGCCCGGCGCACGGGCACACCCGGCCACACCTCCGGGCCGGGGGCGTAGTCGCTCACCGCGGGATTGTACCGGATGTGGGGCACCATGCCGGTGACCCACTGTCCGCCCAGCAGGCTCTCCACCTCGTGCGTAGCCCGAAGCCAGTCCACGTGCCCCCAGCCGATGGCGATGAAGGCGCTGTCCCAGTTCCACTGGTGCGGGTAGAGCCGCGGGCTGGGGCGGGTGTATTCCCCCAGGTCGTTCGTCCGGAGGACGGCCGCGGCCGCGTCGGCCAGCGCGGCGTCCGACGCCATCATCCCAGGGGGAAGGCCTGACCGCTGCGCGCGTCCATGAGCCGGATGCGCCCGGGATCGAAGCGCAGCCAAACGCGAGATCCCCCGGCCGCGTGAAACTCCGCGGCCGTGGTGACCTTCAGCACCGTGCCGCCCGCGTCCACCGTGAGCAGCTGCTGCGGGCCAATGGGTTCCAGCACCAGGACGCGGGCGGGAACGCCGTCCGGCACCGGCTTCAGACTCACGGCGATGTGCTCCGGGCGGATGCCCAGCAGCACCGTGCCGGACACCTCCGCGGGGACGCGGCCGTCGGCCGGAATACGTACGCCGGCCACCTCGACCACCTGCCGGCCCTCCTCCCACCGCAAGACCGCCTCCAGGAAGTTCATTGGCGGGTTGCCGATGAAGCCGCCCACGAACTGGTTGACGGGCGTGTCGTATACGCGCGCCGGGGTATCGCACTGCACGATGCGGCCATCCTTCATCACCGCTATCCGCTCCCCCAGGCTGAGGGCTTCCACCTGGTCGTGGGTCACGTAAACCGTCGTGGAGCGCACCTCGCCGTGGAGACGCTTCAGCTCGGCGCGCATCTGCAGTCGCAGCAACGCGTCCAGGTTGGACAGCGGCTCGTCCATGAGCAGGACCTGGGGGCGCATGACGATGGCGCGCGCCACCGCCACCCGCTGGCGCTGCCCGCCCGAGAGCTGGGCCGGGTAGCGGCCCAGCAGGTGGTCGATCTGCAGGAGGGCCGCTCCCTCCTCCACCCGCTGCCGTACCTCCGCGGCGGGCAGGCGACGCATGCGCAGGCCGAAGGCGATGTTGTCGAAGACGGTCATGTGGGGGAAGACGGCGTAGCTCTGGAAGACCATGGCAATCTCCCGGCGCGCCGGGGGCCAGTCGGTGACGTCGCGCTCGCCGATGAAGACGCGGCCGGCGTCCACCCGCTCCAGGCCCGCCAGGCAGCGCAGCACCGTGGTCTTGCCGCAGCCGCTGGGCCCCAGCAGCACCATGAACTCGCCGTCGCCGATCTCCAGCGAGACGTCGTCGACCGCGACCACCCTGCCGAACTGCTTGCGCACCCGCTGCAGCACGATGGTGGCCATGGGCTTCCTTGCTCCTCCCCCGGCGCCGCCCCCCTAGCGGACGGTGACCCCCCACAACGTCAGCAGATACCGCCGGATCAGCAGGATGATGATCAGGGCGGGGACGATCATGAAGAACCCGGCGGCAAATCGGTAGTCCAGCGGCGCTCCGGCGGCGCCCACGGCGTTCATCACCAGGGCGGGCAGCGTGCGGTTGCGCAGGGTGAGGATGGTGGCGGCGAAGACCTCATTCCACGAGAGGACGAAGGTGAAGATGGCCGCCGCCGCCAGCCCCGGGAGGGCGATGGGCAGCGCCACGCGGCGGAAGGCCTGCAGCCGGCTGCAGCCCAGGGTCATCGCCGCCTCCTCCAGCTCCAGAGGCACGCCCAGGAAGACGCTCATGGTGATGATGATGGTGAAGGGGAGGGCCAGGGCCGTGTGCACGAAGGCCACCCCCCAGAGGGTGTCGTACAGCCCCCAGCGGATGAAGGCCACCGCCAGGGGCACCGCCAGGATGGTGGCGGGAAACATCTTCGTGGCCAGGATCCCCAGTCGGAAGGCCTCCCGGCCGGGGAAGCGGAAACGGGAGAGGGCGTAGCCGGCCGGCGCCCCGATGGCCACCGACAGCCCGATGGTCAGGGCGGCCACCAGCAGGCTGTTCAGCGTGGACGGCACCACCCCCTGCGCCTGGAAGAAGAAGCGCATGGTCTCCGCAGACCAGGGCTGCGGCAGCAGCGGCCGCGGCCAGGCGTAGAGCTGCGAGCGCGGGGTGAAGCTGGCCAGAGCGATGAGCAGAATCGGCAGCAGGACCCAGGTGGCGAGCAACGCCACCGTCACCGCCAGGAGGGCCTGCCGCGCGGGCCGGCTCATGCCCTGGCAACCTCCTCTTCCCGGGTGCGCAGCAGGCGCAGGTAGAGCAGGGTGACGGCCATGGACGTCCCCATGATCAGCACGGCGTAGGCGCTGGCCACGTGGGGATTGCGGTAGATGGTGTACTGGAAGTACGCCTCCCCCGCCAGGACGGGGACGATGCGCCCGGCCAGGGTGATCACGGTGGCGAAGAGCTGAAACGCCAGGATGGTGCGTATGATCAGAGCCGTCTGCAGGACGGCCCGCAGCAGCGGCAGGGTCACGTAGCGCAGCTTCCGCCAGCCGGTGGCGCCGAAGACCTCCGCAGTCTCGAAGAAGTCCCGCGGGATCAGCTGGAGGCCCGCCACCAGGATGAGCATGACGATGGCCGTCGCCCGCCAGACCTCCGTGGCCACGATGGCGCCGTACAGCAGCAGCGGTTGCTCGAACGTCAGGAAGGTGACCGGTCGCGGCACCAGGTGGAGCCCCTGCAGGAGCATGTTCAGGTAGCCGCGCTCGGTGAAGATGGACAGCCAGACCAGCCCGGCGGCCAGGTCGGAGATGCCCAGGGGGATGGCGGCGACGTAGAGGAAGGCGGTGTGCCCGGGGAAGCGGCTGTGCACCAGCAGGGCGATCACCAGGGCGATGCTCACCTGCAGGGGGATGACGATGGCCGCAAGCAGCAGGCTGTTGCGGATCGCCCCGCTGAAGTACGTGTCCCCGACCATGGCCTGGAAGTAGCGCAAGGTGAGGGCGCCGTCGGGGCCGCGGACGCTGAGGGCCAGCGCCTGCAGCATGGGGTAGATGAAGAAGGTCGATAGGAAGATCAGGGTAGGCAGCAGCAGCAGGTAGGGCAGCCAGTCGATACGCAGGCGGACGAGCGGGAGACCGGGCCGCTCCAGATGGCGCTCGGCGACGGTCATGGCTGGACGCGGGGAGGCCAGAGGGCCTCCCCGCACTCGCACCCCCGCATGGCTACTCCGGCCGGCAGGGCCGCTCCGGAGGATCGGGCGGCGGGCAGATGGCGTTCATCGCCCGGTAGAGCTCCTCCAGGCGGCGCGCCTGCGCCGCCAGAACGTCCTCGATCCTCTTCCCCTGGACGGCGATCTGGGTGAAGGTGTCCACGTAGAGGGGGACGAACTCGCCCGAGCGTGCGCCCAGCCCTATGGGCAGCAGCGCCGTCCTGGCGTCCCGCGCGGTGGCCTGCGCCGTGACCCCGTCCGCCATCACCTTCAGCCCGCCCGTGGGCACCGCTCCTGCGGCCTCCCGCACCGTGGGGAAGAAAGCGACGCCCTGCAGGGTGAGGACCTGCGTGCGCGGCCGGGTGAGGTACTCGATCAGCCGCGCCGCCCCCTCCGGGTTGGGCGAGTGCCGCGGAATCCCCAGCCCGGCGATGACCGCCAGGAAGGAGCGCCCCCGCGGCCCGGCAGGAGAGGGCAGGACGACGAAGTCGTCGGGCCGCTCCCGCAGGGCCGGCAGGAGGCGGGCGGTGTGGTCCCAGGCCACCCATACCTCGCCGCGCAGCAGAGGCTCGTGCATGAAGGTGTACAGGAAGGACGAAGGGTGGGTCACCCCCCAGAGCCGCCGCAGGTACTGCCACATCTGCACGGCCTCCGGCGACTTGAATTTCTTCACCTGGGCGCCGGTGTAGGCCGGGTAGATGTAGCCGTGGAGGAACCGCCCGTACAGCCCGCCCGGAGCCGCGGGGAAGCCCAGGCGGCGCTCGCCGGTGGCCTGCCTGATGTTCTCCCCCCACTGCAACAGGTCATTGTAGGTCATGGCCTGCGGGTTCCGACCGGCGGGAAAGTGGGGCAGCGCCCGCTTGTGCGCCGCAATCAGGTAGGTGGCCTGCATCCATGGTATGAAGGCCTGCATCCCGCCGATCTGCCCGGCCTTAACCAGATCGGGGATGAACGTGCGGTCGCGGCGGCCCTCCAGCTGCCGCAGCACATCCGCCACGTCGCGCAGCGCGCCCTCGGCCACCAGCAGGGGGAAGTCGCCGTGCAGGGTCCCGGTGACATCCACGGTGCCCCTCCCTGCGCGGGCCTCGGCCACCAGACGGTCGATGTAGGGACCGGCCAGATCGCCGATGAAACGTACGCGGATTCCCGTCTCGTCTTCGAAGGCCTTGAGGAGGGTGGTGCGCGCCCACTCCTGCTCGTGGACGGGGTTGAGCTGCGTGGAGGTGAACGTCAGCTCAACGGCCGGTGCAGAGGCCGCCGGCACCCCGCCGGCAAGCAAGACCAGCAGAGACAGCAAGGCCAGCCTGCTCACTCTCATCCCGTGCCCCCTTTCTCTGTACCGTCCTGGCACCAGCGCCGTGCGCCGCGCATGGGGGGAGAGAGGAGCCGCCGCCAACAACAACCGGCCCGGAAGAACCCACCGGGCCGGAGAGCGCGCGGCGCTGCCCTTCCTCTGAAACGCCTGCGGGGTTAGCTGACGGGCTCGGGCTTCAGAGGATGCCCTAGCTCCGCCCGACGGCGGAGATTCGCCCCAGGAGCACCACGGACTCCCCCGCTCCCACCCTGGGATTCGGCGCAGCAGCCTTCTCTATCACACTAACCCTTCTGCACGCACCCTCACCATAGCACAGGGTTTACAACAGCGTAAACCGCCGTGGCAAAGCTCCGCTACAGAGCGCTGCGGCCGCCGTCGACGACGATCACCTGGCCGGTGATGTAGTCGGAGGCCGCCGACGCCAGGAATACCGCCACACCTTTGATCTCACCCGGCCGGCCGATGCGGCCCAGCGGCGTATGCGCCTCCACCTCCCGCTGCACCCGCTGCAGGACCGCCCGGCTCATCCGCGTGGGAAAGAAGGCGGGGGCGATGGCGTTGACGTAGACGTTGTAGCGGGCCCACTTCACGGCCAGGTCGCGGGTGAAGGCCACAAGCCCTCCTTTGGCGGTGCTGTAGCCGATGGCGTCCAGGATCTCAGGCGGATCCCCCAGCAGCCCGGCCAGGGAGGCGATGTTGATGATCTTGCCACGGCGGCGCTCGACCATGAGCCGGCCCACGGCCTGGGTCACCAGAAAGGTCCCGGTGAGGTTCGTCTCCAGGACCTGACGCCACCTGGCCAGCGGCATCTCCAGGACGGGTGCGCCCCAGGAGACGCCGGCGTTGTTCACCAGGATGTCGATGGCGCCGAAGCTGTCCAGGGCCGCGCGCACGCACGCCTCCACCTGGTCGGGCTGGGTGATGTCGCAGACCACCCCCAGGCAGGCCATTCCCGCGGCGCGAAGCTCCTCCTCCGTGGGGCGCAGCCACTCTTCCCGGCGGGCGGCGATGACCAGCGACGCCCCCGCCTCCCCCAGCCCCTCGGCTATCTCCTTGCCCAGGCCGCGCGACCCCCCTGTGACCAGGGCCACCCGGCCGGAGAGGTCGAAGAGCTCCTGCACCCGCACACCTGCAGACTAGGCGACGCCCGCCGCCGCGTCCAGACCGGGGTCAGGCAGGATCAGCGGAAGGTGCGCAGCATGGGTTCCAGGTCGACGCCCTCCAGCTCCTGGGGCCACATGGGGACACGCCGCTGCGCCTTCCGCCTGCGCGGGCTGCGGTAGATTACGCCCAGCGGCGAGCGGCCGCGGCGGCGGAAGTCGGCCAGCAGCTCCCAGGCCGCCTCCAGGCTGGTGGGGTCGTGATCCGCGGGGACGGGTTGCACGCGCTCCCGGAACCAGTCGTAGGTGTTGAACTTGTTGTAGGTGACGCAGGGAGAGAAGTCGTTGACAAAGGCGAACCCCGGGTGTTCCATGGCCTGCACGTAGACCTCGGCGGCGTGCTTGGGGTCGCCGGAGAAGGACTGGGCGATGAAGGTGGCGCCGGCGGCCAGGGCCAGCCGCAGCGGGCTGAAGGGCGGCGGCTCCTCCTCGGAGAACTCGGGAAAGTCCTGCCCCAGCCCCCCGGTGGGGGAGCGCTGCCCGGTGGTCAGCCCGTAGACCCCGTTGTCCATGACGATGAGCGTCACCTGGGGGTCGCGGCGGCAGGTGTGCACGAAGTTCTCCACGCCGATGGCAAAGGTGTCCCCGTCCCCGGCCAGCGCCACCACGCGCAGGTCCGGGTTGGCCATTTTCACCCCCACCGCGTAGGCCAGCGGACCGCCGTGGGTGCCGTGGAACCCGTTGCCGTTGAGGTAGTTACGGATCTGCCCGGAGCAGCCGATCCCGCCGATGAGCAGAACCTCGTGCGGCATCAGCTCCAGGCGGGTGAAGGCCAGCTTCAGCGCGTTGAGCACCCCGTAGTCGCCGCACCCCGGGCACCACTGAATGCGGTGCCGGGGAACGGCGTTCTCCTCCCAGACCTTGCCGGCGGACGCGCGGGCAGCCGGCTGCACGCTCACGGCTCACTCCCCCTCATGGGCTTCCACCGGCACGGGCAGCTCCTCCGCCACCCGGAACTCGGTGGCGCCGCGGCTTACGATCTCGCGCACGCCGCGAACGATATCGGATACGTAGAACACCCGCCCGTTGTACTTGAGGATGCGGCGGGTGGGCAGGAGGCAGCGCTCCTGGATCAGGTCGGCCAGCTGCCCGGAGTAGTTCTGCTCGCAGACGATCAGCATGGCCGCCGCCTGCAGCACCGGCTTGACCAGATGGACGGGGAACGGCCACAGGTGGGTGATCTGCACCACCGCCACCTCCAGCCCGTCCGCGCGCAGGCGCTCCTGTGCCTCCAGCAGCACCGGCTTGGTGGACCCCCAGCCCACCAGCACCGGCCGCCCAACCGGGTCACCGTAGACCTGCGGCCCCCGGGCATCCTCGCGCAGGTAGGTCTCCATCTTGCGCATCCGCTTCTCCATCATAGCCTGGCGCTTGGGCGGGTCGGTGGTGACGAAGCCGAACTCGTCGTGCTCGGTGCCGCTCGCCTTGAAGACGGCGCCGGGAGTGCCGGGGAAGATGCGAGGCGAGATACCGGAATCCGTGAGGCGGAAGCGGCGGAATCCGTCGCGCTGCAGGTCCTGCTCCGTGAGGACACCCTCCCGGACGATCCGCACCTTCGTCTCCTGGAACAACCGCTGGGGGACGCTCTTGCGTACTTCGGCCAGAGTAAGGTCGGTGAGGAAGAAGACGGGGCACTGGTACTTGTCCGCCAGGTGGAAGGCCTCCATGATCAGCGTGTAGCACTCCTCCAGGGTCGACGGCGCCAGGACGATGCGCGGGATCTCCCCGTGGCCTGCCCCGATGGCCATGCGCAGGTCCGCCTGCTCGGTCTTGGTGGGCATGCCGGTGGACGGCCCCGCCCGCTGGGAGTCCACCACGACGATGGGGATCTCCGCCGCGCCGGCCAGGCCGAACTCCTCCACCTTCAGGGAGATGCCCGGTCCCGAGCTCCCCACCATGGCCCGCGCGCCCGCTAGGCTGGCCCCCAGGGCGGCACGGATCGACTCCCGCTCGTTCTGCCCCTGCAGCGACCGGCCACCGTAGGCAGGAAGGTGCCGGTCCATGAACTCCAGCAGCGGGGAGGCGGGGGTGATGGGGTAGCCTGCGTAGAAGCGGCAGCCGGCCTGGATGGCGCCCACCCCCAGGGCGTCCGTCCCCGAAAGGAACAGCATCGGCTCGCTTCTCGAGCGTGGCTCCAGCCGGTAGCCGACGCCAGGCCAGCCGCGCTCCCGCAGAACCTCCTCCACCACGGCCCGGCCGCGCAGCGCCGCCTGCAGGTTGAGGTCTACCAGCTCCTGCCCGCGGCGGGCGAACCGCTCCTCCAGCAGTGCCCGCAGGTAGCGCTGGTCCATGTCGAACTCCAGCAGGCGGAAGAGCGCGCCCACCACCACCATGTTCTTCACCACTTCCCGCTTCAGCTCGCGCAGGGCGATCTGCCGCGCGGGCAGGGGGAAGATACGTATGCCGCGCGCCTCCAGCGCCTCAGTGGGCACCGTCCCCGTGGAGGCGTCGTAGAGGAGTACGCCGCCGTCCCGCAGGTGGGCGCCGTGCCGCAGGATGGTGTCGCGGTTGGGCTGCTGCGGCGCGTCGGGGTTGGAGTCGAACTCCAGCGCCACCAAAATGTCCACCTGGTTGTCGCCGTGAGAGATGGGAGGTTCCTCGCAGATGAGCAGGGGGTCGAACTGGTGCGCGCCGTAGATAGTGGAGGCGTAGTTCCGCTCGTTGGCCAGCACGTGCAGCCCCGCCCGGGTGGCGATGCGCCCCACCAAATCCACCACCGTGCCAACCCCGTCCCGCAGCTGGACACCCCCCACCAGCACCTTGAGACGGCTCGTCACCGCATCCTCCTCCCCGGTCACCACCTTGAGACAAACGGGCCTCTGGGCCGCGCAATCCCAGAGGCCCCGTCCATGTAAGAACTATAGCACGGCGGGCAAGGGAAACGGCCGGGGCTCCCCGAAACGGAGGGTGCGGTCCCTGGATGCAGCGAGACCTCCGCGAGCGGTACGAAGAGGACCTGGCCCTGGTGCGCGGCGCGCCCGCCTGGCTGGCGCTGGCCCTTGCCCTGGGCGGGCTCGCCGTCCTCCCTTGGGTGGCTCCCGGCTACATGATCTTTACAGCCATCCTGGTGGCGGTGAACTCCATTGTCGCCGTGGGGCTCAACCTGCTCACCGGCTACACCGGGCAGATCTCCCTGGGGCATGCCGGCTTCGTCGCCATCGGCGCCTACACCGCCGGGCTGCTGATGGGCCGGCTGGGCGCCCCCTGGTGGATGGCCTGGCCCGCCGCCGGCCTCGTGGCGGCGGCGTTCGGCTTCCTGGTCGGGCTGCCGGCGCTGCGTCTCACCGGGCCCTACCTGACCATCGCCACGCTGGGGTTCGGCATCGCAGTGCACCAGGTGCTGACCAACTGGGAGGCGCTCTCCGGAGGGCGGATGGGCCTGCCCGTGCCGCCGCTGGCGTGGGGGCCGGCCTGGCTGGGCGCGCAGCAGCGCCTCTACTACCTGACCGCGGCCAGCGCCGTCCTCCTCATCTGGGTCGCCGCTAACCTGACGCGCTCCCACGTGGGGCGGGCCTTCGTGGCCCTGCGCGACAGCGACATCGCCGCGGAGGTGGTGGGGGTAAACCTGACGCGGTACAAGACCCTGGCCTTCGCCGTCAGCGCCTTCTACGCCGGGGCGGCCGGCGCCATCTTCGCCCAGGCGCTGCGCCACCTGGAGCCGCAGAGCTTCACCCTGGTGGAGTCCATCCTGTACTTCGCCATGATCGTGGTGGGGGGCTTGGGCAGCATTCCGGGGGCGGTGATCGGCGCCGTGGTGCTCACCGTGCTGCCCCAGCAGCTCACCCTGCTGCGAGAATGGGTGCCGGTCATCTTCGGAGGCGCCATCATCCTGATGATGGTCGCCGAGCCACGCGGCCTCTACGGGCGCTGGCTGCGCATCCGCCTCTACTTCAAGACCTGGCCCTTGTGAGCGGGGAACCGGACCGATGGTGGAGCTGGCGCAGCTGACGGTGGGAGGGTTGAGCGCCGGGACCCTCTACGGGCTGGTGGCGCTGGGCATCGTACTCCTCTACCGCTCCTCCCGCGTCCTGAACTTCGCCCACGGCGACCTGGCCACGCTGGCCGCCTTCGTGGCCTTCACCCTGCTGCTGCGGCTGCAGCCGCCCGGGCTGCTCCCGGGGCCGTCCCAGATCCGCTGGCACCTCTTCCTCGCGGCGGCGGCGGGCAGCCTGCTGGTCGCCGCCCTGGCCGGAGCCGCGTTCTACTTCGTGGTCATCCGGCCGGTGAAGGAGGCCACGCTCCTGGGGAGGATCGTCGTCACGCTGGGCCTGGCCCTGGTCGTCAACGGGTGCGTCGTCGTCCTCTGGGGCGCGGACACCAAGGTCTTCCCCTTCCCCCTCTCCGACGTCCGGGTCTACCGCCTGGGCGACGTGGTCGTCAGCCAGCTCAGCCTGGGCCTGACCGCCGCCGGCCTGGCCCTGGTGCTCCTCCTATACCTGCTGGTACAGCGCACGCGCGTGGGCCTGGCCATGCGCGCCGTGGCCCAGAACCTGGCGGCGGCGCAGGCGCTGGGCATCCCATCCCGGCGCATCTTCGCCCTCACCTGGGGGCTGGCAGGGGCGCTGGGCGCGGCCGCGGGCATCCTGGCCGCCCCGGTGACCCTGCTCACCCCCTTCATGATGCTGGACCCCTTCCTCAAGGGCTTTGCGGCGGCGGTGCTGGGAGGCGTGGACAGCCTCCCCGGCGCCGTGCTGGGCGGCTGGCTGCTCGGCCTGGCCGAGAGCCTCTTCGCCGGCTACATCTCCTTCAGGTTCAAGACCACCCTGGCGTTCCTGATCATCATCCTCACTCTGTTGCTGCGGCCGGAGGGGCTGCTGGGGAGGGAGTACCGGCGCCGGGTCTAGGCCGGCCGGGTGCGGAGGTCCCGGGCCTCCCCCGGGCGGGTAGGGGGCGGGCAGGCCACAGCGAAACACCTTAAGTGCGGTGCCCTGTGGCGATCAGACCCTCAGAGGGAAGGTGAGATCCCCATGAGCCGAGTGCGTGCACTGGGAACTGTCCTCCTCCTGGTCGGGCTGGTGCTTCCCGCATCCCTGACGGCCCAGGAACGGGGTGTGACGCCCACCGAGATCCTTATCGGCAGCACCCTCCCCCTCTCCGGCCCCGCCGCCTACTGGGGGACGGGGGTCGGCGGAGGCATCGACGCTTTCTTGAAGTGGGTCAACGACGGAGGCGGCGTGCACGGTCGGAAATTCCGCGTGATCCTGCGGGACGACGCCTACCTGCCGGCCCGCAGCGCCCTGAACGTGCGGGAGCTGGTGGAACGGGACGGGGTCTTTGCCATCGTGGGAATGATCGGCACGGCCAATGCCTTCGCCGCGAGGGACTACATCACCGAGAGCAAGACCCTGTGGATCAGCCCCACGACCAACGACATCTGGGCCGGCTACCGCAACCGTCAGTACCTCTTCGTCACCTACCCTTCCTACCACAACGAGGGACGCATCCTGACCCGGTACGCGGCGGAGAACCTGGGGACGAAGAAGATCGCCGTCTTCTACCAGAACGACGAATACGGGCTGGGGCTGCTGCGCGGGGTGAAGTACGGCGTGGCGGCCTCCAAGGGCGTCAGGTTGGTGGGGCAGGCCTCCTACGAGGTCACGGACACGGACGTGAGCGCCCAGGCGGTGAAGCTGCGCGGCAGCGGCGCCGACACCGTCTTCATCGCGGCCACGCCCGGTCAGGGCGCGCTCATCGTCCGGGAGATGGCCAAGCTGGGCTGGCGGCCCACCCTCCTGGCCACGTTCACCCTGGGCGACCCCATCATGTTCACCCTGGCGGGGGAGGCGTGGAACGACGTCTACTCCACCGCCTACTTCCCCCTGCCGGGGCTGGGCGACGCCAGGGTGGACCAGATGCTGGCCACGCTCATCCGCTACAACGCCGCCCTGGCCCGCAGCCCCTACAACGCCCTGGCCGGGGTGACGTTCATCGAGCCGCTGGTGGAGGCGTTGCGGCGAACGGGGCCCACCGTAACCAAGGACCGGGTGGTGGCGGCGCTGGAGTCCCTGCGCAACTGGAACGGGGAGGTCTCCCGCGGCATCACCTTCGGACCCAACCGGCGCCAGGGGCTGAACCGCATCTACATCGTCAAGGCCTCCGGCGGGAAGTACGTGAAGATCACCGACTGGATCGAATACCCCACGCAGTACTAGGGAGGGGTGTCTGCGGCGGCGTCACTGCTTGAGATCAGCGACCTCTCCATCGCCTTCGGCGGGATCCAGGCGCTGGCGGGGGTCGACTTCACCGTCGACCCCCGAACTCTGGTCTCCGTCATCGGCCCCAATGGTGCCGGAAAGACCACCCTGTTTAATTGCATATGCGGCCTCTACCGCCCCGACCGCGGCACCATCCGCCTCCGCGGCCGCTCCCTGATCGGCCTCAAGCCCGACGCCATCGCCCGCCTGGGGATCGCCCGTACCTTCCAGAACATCGAGCTCTTCCGCAGCAGCACCGTCCTGGAGAACGTCCTGCTGGGGCGCCACCTGCACTTCAGGGCGGGGTTTGCCGCCGCCGCCCTGGGGACCCAGTCCTGGCGGCGGGAGGAGGTGCGCCACCGCCGCCGTGCCGAGGAGATCCTGGACTTCCTGGACCTGCAGAGCGCGCGGGGACGCCGCGTGGGCGACCTCCCGCTGGGCCTGCAGCGCCTGGTGGAGATCGCGCGCGCCCTGGCCACCGAGCCAACCCTCCTGCTCCTGGACGAGCCCAGCAGCGGCATGACCGCCGAGGAGAAGAGCGACCTGAGCTTCCGGATCAAGGACATCCAGGAGGAGTGGGGGATAGCCGTGGTGGTGGTGGAGCACGACCTGCGCCTGGTGATGGACATCTCGCAGCGGGTCACGGTGCTGGACCACGGGGTGAAGATCGCCGAGGGGTCGCCGGCGGAGGTGCAGCACCACCCGGATGTGATCCGCGCCTACCTGGGAGAGGCGGTGGCGTCCACGGCGTGAGCATCCCGCTGCTGCAGGTGCAGAACGTCGAGACCAGGTACTACGGGCGCCTGACGGTGCTGCGGGGGGTGAGCCTGACCGTGGCCGAGGGGCAGATCGTGGCCGTCCTGGGTAGCAACGGCGCGGGCAAGTCCACGCTGCTGCGCACCATCATGGGCTACATTCCCGACCAGCCGGAGAAGGGCACGGTGCGGGTGCTGGGAAGGCGGGTGAACGGCTGGGACCCGGAGGATGTGGCGCGACTGGGCGTCGCCTACATCCCCGAGGGGCGCGGCATCTTCCCCGAGCTCACCGTGGAGGAAAACCTGGCGCTGGGCGCATACACGCGCCGCGGAACAGGGGTGCGCGCCGACCTGGAGCGGGTGCAGGCCCTCTTCCCGGTGCTGCGGGAGCGGCGGCGGCAGGTGGCGGGAACCCTCTCCGGGGGGGAGCAGCAGATGCTGGCCATAGGCCGGGCGCTGCTCATGCGGCCGAAGCTGCTCATGCTGGACGAACCCTCCCTGGGGCTGGCCCCGATGGTGGTGGCGGAGATCTTCCGCGTCATCCGCGAGGTGCACGCCGCCGGCACGGCCATCCTCCTGGTGGAGCAGAACGCGCGCATGGCGCTGGAGCTGGCGCAGTGGGGGTACGTGCTGGAGAACGGCCGCATGGTCCTGGAAGGCCCCGCCGCCCGGCTGCGGGAGAACCCCCACGTGCAGGAGCTGTACCTGGGAGTGGTCAGGGAACCCTCGGTGAAGGGGTTCCGCCGCTACAAGGTCCGCCGGCGATGGGCCTGACGAGGAAACCGACCTGCGGCCTGCCCCGTGACGTTCCCTGGCATCCGTCCGGGAGACTGCTACCGGTAGAGGCTGTTGATCAGCTCCCGGTACTGCTCCATGACTATCTTCCGCTTCACCTTGAGGGTGGGAGTGACCTCGCCGTCCTCGGCGTAGAGGCGCTTGGGCAGGATGGCGAACTTCTTCACCTGCTCGGGAGATGATAGTGTCCGGTTCACCGCCTCCACCTCCCGGGCGATAAGCGCGCGCACCTCCTCCTGCTGGGTCAGGTCGGTGTAGGTGGTGAAGGGCAGGCGGCGGTCCTGCGCCCACTTGGTGACGTTCTCCTCGTCGATGACCACCAGCGCCACCAGGTAGCGCTGTCCGTCGCCGACGACCACCGCGTCGTTGATGTAGGGGGAGAACTTCAGCTTGTTCTCGATGTACTGGGGGGCGATGTTCTTCCCTGCGGCGGTGATGAAGAGGTCCTTCTTCCGGTCGGTGATGCGCAGGTGCCCGTCGGCGTCGAAGACCCCCACGTCGCCGGAGTAGAGCCAGCCGTCGCGGATGGTGGCCGCGGTGGCGGCGGGATCCTTGTAGTAACCCACGAAGACGTTGCCCCCCCGGACCAGGATCTCCCCGTCCTCGGCCAATCGCACCTCCACGCCGGGTAGCGGCACACCCACCGTCTCCGGCCGCACGTCTCCCGCCCGGTGCACCGTGGTGGGACCGCTGCCCTCAGTCTGCCCGTAGACCTGCAGCACGGTGGCGCCGATGCTCCAGAAGTAGTGCAGGATGTCGGGAGCCACCGGGGCGCCACCGGAGAGAGCCCAGCGCAGGCGGTGCAGCCCCAGGCGGCGGCGCAGGGGGTGCAGGACCAGCAGGTCGCTCAACGCGTACAGCACCCTCAACCCCGGGGGGAGGCGACGCCCCCTCTGCCTGTAGGGCGCGGCCCGCCGCCCCACCGCCACAGCCGCACGGTACGCCAGCCGCTTGAGGAAGTCCGCCTCGCGCATATGCAGGTCCACGGCCGAGTACAGCTTCTCCCAGATGCGCGGCACGGCGAAGAGGATGGTCGGGGCCACCTCGCGCAGGTTTTCCAGCACCGTGTCCAGGTTCTCCACGAAGTTCACGGTGTAGCCGTGACAGACCGGCACCAGCACCGAGACCAGGCGCTCGGCGATGTGCGACAGAGGCAGGTAGGACAGCACCTCGTCGTCCCGGTCGTACCCCAGAGCCTCGGCCAGAGCGGCCACGGTCCACAGGATGTTGCGGTGGGTGAGCATGGCCCCCTTGGGCGGGCCGGTCGTCCCTGAGGTGTAGATGAGCAGGGCGACGTCATCGGGCCGGATGCCCGCCAGGCGGTCCTGAAGGGCGCCGGGATGCGCCGCCCGGTGCGCCCTCCCCAGGTTGAGAAACGCATCCCACATCAGGACCTGCGGGTCACGGAATGTCCGCAGGCCCTCGGGGTCCATGACGATGATCTGCTGCAGCGAGGGCAGGCGGGAGCGCACCTCCAGGGCTTTGTCCAGCTGCTCCTCCCCCTCGACGAAGAAGACGCGGCAGCCGGCGTGCTCCAGAATATAGTGCACCTGCTCGGGGCTGCTGGTGGTGTAGATCCCGGTGGTCCAGGCACCGACACTCTGGATCCCCAGGTCGGCGAAGAGCCACTCGGGGCGGTTCTCGCCCACCAGGCCGACCCGCTCTCCCGGTGCCACCCCCAGGGCCATCAGCCCGTGCGCCACCAGGCGCACCTGCTCCGCGTACTCCTCCCAGGTGACAGACTCCCACAATCCCAGGCGCTTGCGCCGCAGGGCGGTGCGCTGCGGCCGCATGGCCGCCCGGGCGAAGAACGCCGCGGGGACGCTCTCCCCGAGGACGGGTGGGGCCTGCGTCAGCACCATATCGTCAGCACCGTGTCCATCATATCGGGAATTCGGCCGCCCGGGGGGGAGCCCTCCTTCCCGCGGAGAAAACCTCAGGAGAACCCGTGTGACGCCCGTGACGTTGCCCGTCCACCCGATCTCTGTCCCCACGCCGTTCCCCGTCGGCCCGGTCAACGTCTACCTCCTCCCCGACGACCCGGTCACGCTGGTAGACACCGGGCCGAAGACCTCTGCCGCGCGGCAGGCGCTGCAGGCGGGCTTCCGGGAGGCGGGAGTGCCCCTCCACGCCCTGCGCCGCATCATCCTCACCCACGGGCACACAGACCACTTCGGGCTGGCCGCATCGCTGGCGGCGGAGACGGGAGCCAGGGTCTACGCCCATCCCGCCGACGCACCCAAGCTCGCGGGCGAGCGGGCGTTCGCATCCCGGTTGCTGGACTACCTGCGGGAGCACGGAGCGCCGGAAGCCTTAGGTCCTTTGGTCATCGAGGCGCTGCGGGGGATGCGCCGGCTGATGGACCCGCTGACCGACTTCGAGCCCCTGACGGAGGGAATGCGCCTTTCCTGCGGCAACGGGCACATGACCGTCCTGCACACCCCCGGGCACTCCGCGGGCCACATCTGCCTGCTCGCAGACTGCGAAATCCTCTCCGGCGACGTCCTCCTGGAGGCCATCAGCCCCAACCCCCTGCTGGAGTTCGGGTCCGGCGGCGAGCGAGTCCGCACCCTTCCCCTCCTGCTGGACTCACTGCGCCGCCTGCTCCACCTCGATCTGCAGCGGGTTTTCCCCGGCCACGGCGAGCCCTTCGGGCCCGCGGCGCCACGCATCCACCGGCTGCTGGAGCACCACGCCCAGCGGCAGGGGCGGGTGGCCGCCCTCCTCGGCGACAGCCCGCAGCAGGCCTTCGAACTGGCCCGGGCGCTCTTCCCCGACGTCGATCCCCTGAACCGCCTGCTTGCCCTCTCCGAGGTGAACGGGCACCTGGACCTCCTCGTGGCCGAGGGGCGGGTGGTGGAGACCGTGGAAGGGGGACAGGTCTTCTACAGCCGAAGGGACTGAACAAGGATCGGGGCGGGCGCCAACGCCACCAGGAGGCCTCTCCGGCCCCGTCGAAAGAGCCCCTACCATGGAGCTGACCAGGAAGGAGAAGACCGCCTGGTTGCGCACCGTCCCCCTCTTCAGGGGCATGTCACCGCGCTCTCTGGCTCTGATTGCGGACAAGATCAAAGAGATCGAGTTCCCCGCGGGCCGGTACATTGTCCGGCAGGGTCAGGTGGGCACCGGCTGCTACCTGATCATCCGGGGGAGGGTGCGCGTGGAGCGCGGCGGCGAGGTCCTTTCCCGCCTGGGGCCGGGCGACTTCTTCGGGGAGCTGTCGGTGCTGGACCGGCTCCCCCGTGTCGCCCACGTGATCGCCGAGGAGCCGACGCTGTGCCTGGGACTGGCCTCCTGGGACTTCACCAAGCTACTGGAGCAGAATCCCAAGATCACGCTGAGCATCCTGCGGGAGGTGGCACGCCGCCTCCGCGCAACCAGCGCCCTACCGCATCACTGAGGTGCGGCCCTCCACCAGTTCCCATCCGGGTCCATCGCCGAGACCTTTGCCTTCGTCGTCCGCCCGCGTCACGGCCGGGCTCCGGCCCGGCTCAGGACCGGCGTCTGGGCCCGCTCGTAGGGTTGCGGGAGCGGCAGCGTCTCTCCCAGGGCCATAGTCTCGCGCAGCGCGGCCACGGCCTCCTCGGAGCGCCGCAGGGCTTCCTCCCGGGCCTCCATCGCCCGCTGCATGCGCAGGGCTGCACGCACCGCCCGAAGCGCGTCGTCCTCGTGGGCCACGGGGGCGCCGAAGAGCGCCATCAGCTCGTCGCCCACCACCTTGTCCACGTGTCCTCCCACCGCATCCACCTCGGCACCCAGGGCGGCGAAGATCTCGTTCATGGCGTCGGTGACGACCTCGGGGTCCAGCCGCTCAGTCAGCGCCGTGAAGCCGGCCATGTCGGCAAAGAGCACGGCGACCACGCGCCGCTCGCTGCTGAAGCCGTGCTCCTCTCCGCCCATGGCCGCCCTAACGGAAGAGCAACCCCAGCGTTGCGGCCAGGGTCAGGTTGGCGGCGGTTTCCAGCCAGCGCCGGGGCTGTCGGTGATTGAGGCCGAGCTGCACCACGCCGGAGAGGGCGCCCGCCCACCACCACCAGGGGGCGGTGAAGAGGACAACCGTCAGCGTGAGGAGCCGCTCGGCGATGCCGGCTGTCCGCAGGCGGGGCCGCAGCAGGTCGGCCGGGCGAGGCCGCGTGTCGAATGCCAGCGCCACCTGGTGGAGGAGGATGGCGCCTCCGAAGGCCGCAGCGACGTAGGGCACGGCGTAGTAGAGTGCAGCGGTGACCCTCGCCGAACCGTAGAAGACGGCCCCGTCCAGCGGCATCCCCGCCAGCAGGACCGCCACTCCCAGGAGGGCCATGTGCACGCCCTGGTCCAGCAGAAACGCACCCAGCGACCGGGGGCCGCGCTGGGGCGCGTGCTCCACCTTCATGGCATCGACCCAGTAGTGCATCCCGGCCGTCAGCGGTATGATCGCCCACCAGCGTGGCAGGATGGGCGCGGCCAGGAGCACCATCAATAGTCCATGGACGCCCGCGTGCACGGCCAGGCCCGGCGGCCGGCGCTTCATGCGCACCAACACGTATGGCTGCAAGACGAAGTCCGCGACCAGGTGAGCCAGGAGGAGGTAGAGCCAGGGAGACAGGGACGCCTCACCTCGATGCGCTAAGAATGGCCGTGGCGCCGGCCCGCAGCCTGATCCCGGTCAACGCTCGCGAATGGCCGGAAATTTCCCCCCGCCGCCGCGGCACCTGCCGGGTGCTAGCGCCGCAGGTAGGCATCAGTCCGGTCGATCCAGTCCCGCCGCGGCGGGCTAAAGAAGTCCATCTCCACAGTGTCCTCCAGGAACTCGGCGCCGTGTGGCACATTCCCGGGAATCAGCAGAACCTCGCCGGGCCGCAGCAGCAACTCGCCGTCGGGCAGCGTGAAGCGCATCAGCCCGGAGAGGCAGTAGGTAAGCTGCTCGTTCTCGTGCTGGTGCACGGGTACCGCAGCGCCGCGCTTGAACTCCAGATAGGCGGCCATCAGGCGCTCTCCCCACAGGAGGCGGCGGGTCATCTGGGGGGTCACCTGCTCCGCCTCCAGGTCGAGCAGGCGCCGGTGTACGACGGATGCCATCGCGGCCCTCCTCCACGGGATCTGGGAAAAGTCTACCCTCAATTCCCCGCCGACCCGTCCCGGCCCTGCCGCCGGCTACCCGTGTGCGCCGGTTCGGTCCATAATCGTCTGTGCGGGGCAGGTGAAGCAGGGTGATCGGGCGAGCAGCGCCCGCACTGGCCGAGGTGCTCGATGCGCTGACCGCCCCCGGGGAGCTGTGGCGGCGGCGGGCTGGCGGCAAGGTGGAGTGCTACGCCTGCGCCCACCGCTGCGTCATCTTCCCCGGCCGGCGCGGGATCTGCAAGGTCCGCTTCAACAGCGGGGGGACGCTGCGCGTGCCCTGGGGTTATGTGGCCGCACTGCAGTGCGACCCCACGGAAAAGAAACCTTTCTACCACTTCCTGCCGGGCTCGTCCACGCTCACCTTCGGCATGCTGGGGTGCGACTACGCCTGCGATTTCTGCCAGAACTGGCTGACCTCGCAGGCCCTGCGCGACCCGGCCGCCGGGATCCGCCCCACGGAGATCACCCCCGGCGAGATGGTAGCCCTGGCCCGCCGCTGCAACGCGGCCGTGGTGGGATCTTCCTACAATGAGCCGCTCATCACCAGCGAGTGGGCGGTGGCGGTCTTCAAGGAAGCGCGGGCGGCGGGCCTGCGCACCTGCTACGTCAGCAACGGAAACGCCACTCCCGAGGTGCTGGACTACCTCCGGCCGTGGACGGATGCCTACAAGGTGGACCTCAAGGCCATGACCGCGGCGCACTACCGGGAGCTGGGCGGGGTGCTCGCGCGGGTGCTGGAGGCGATCCGTCAGATCCACGAGCGCGGCTTCTGGCTGGAGGTGGTGACGCTGGTCATTCCCGGCTGGAACGATTCGGACGAGGAGCTCCTGGCGACGGCGCGCTTCCTCGCCTCGATCTCTCCCTTCATCCCCTGGCACGTGACCGCGTTCCACGGGGACTACCGGATGACCGCCGCGGACGACACCGGCCCCCAGACGCTGCTGCGCGCGGCCCGGATAGGCGAGGCCGCAGGGCTCAAGTACGTCTACGCCGGAAACCTGCCCGGACAGGTGGGCCGCTACGAGCACACCTGGTGCCATCACTGCGGCACCCTTCTGGTGGAGCGCTGGGGCTACCGCATCCGGCAGAATCGCCTGCGCGCTGGACGCTGTCCGCAGTGCGCCACGGTCATTCCCGGCATCTGGCAGTGAGGCCTGACGGAGGATATTCCCCCGCCGGCGCGAAGTCTACGGAGAATCGCACATCACGGAAGGGGGATGATCGCGGATGTCGGCCAAGGCGTACGCGCAGTGGGGTGGCATCATCCTTCTCGTCCTGGGAGTGCTGGGCCTGTTCACGGGCACCAAGGTCATCGGTCTTAACTCAGACACCGTAGAGGACATCATCCACCTCGTGGCTGGCCTCATCCTCGTGTACTTCGGCTTCCGCGGCACGGACGCGCAGGCCGCCACCTGGGCGCAGGTGTTCGGCGTCATCTTCCTGGTCGTGGGGGTCGTCGGGTTCATCCCCGCGGTGAAGACCCTCTTCGGCCTGCTGCCCACGGGCCTGGCCGCCGCCGACAACATCGTACACCTGATCTACGGCGTCCTGGGCATCTGGGCAGGCAGGTCCTACAAGCCGGCCGCAGCTTAGCCGGCCACTCCCCCGGCAGGGATCATACGCTGCGCCTCCGGAGCTCCGGCCCCGGGGGCGCCGCCGCTTCTCGGGGCGACGCGGCGGCCCACCTCACCCGCAGCAGCCATCGCCGCGGCGGCGCAGGCGACGGACGACGTCCAGTACAGCCGTGCCCACCCGTCAGCCGCACGCAGCCGCAGGGAAGGTGTCGCCTCTGCCACGATCAGGTCGTCTGGGGCCGCCACCACGCTGCGGCCGTGCCCGACGCGCGGCCACACGCCCGTCGAGCACGTATACGTACCCGCCGTGCTCGCAGCTCAGGTCGAACCCCGCCTGCGGCGCCAGTGTGGCCAGAGGCAGCGGCCGTCCAGCGCCAGCGTGTACTCGTCCACGGTGTGCGCGTGCCAGAGCTGCTCGTAGCCCGGCGGCGTGAAGGCGATGACCACCGAGGGCCCGGCATCGTTCCTCACCTCGCGGTGTAACCCGAACCCCTTACGCCACTCCCGCCGCCCCTCCCGGTTGACCACGCAGCGGTCCGGAATCTGCCCGCCGCGGAGCACGTGCAGCGGGCCCCTGGCCTGCAGCACGGGGTTCTCCCGCAGCACCGCCTCCGCCAGCGCACGAACCTCACGCAGCGCGCCCGCCCACGGCGCGACACAACCGGAGGCGGCCAGGTCGAGCTCCAGCCGCTGGCAGAGCTCGTTGATCCGGTTGGCGGCGGAGAGCCTCCGCCAGGAGTCCTGCGCCTCCACCTGCCCGGGGACGAGGGCGTCCTGCTCCTCCAACAGTCGCCGCAACAGTGGCGTCTGCCTCAGCAGCGGCTCGAGGCGCGCTTCCAGCGACGCGGCGGCGGTTGCGGCCGGCACATCCTCACCTCCGTTGCCCGGTAAGACAGAGGGACTGACCGCGGCGGTCAGCCCCTCTGCCAATGCCAAAAGCGCTATGCTCTGGAGCCGGCGCGGGGATTCGAACCCCGGACCTGCGCATTACGAGTGCGCTGCTCTACCGCTGAGCTACGCCGGCCCGCGGACGGCCCCACGGCGCCTCCCGCACCCGCATTCTACCAGAGGGAGGGAGGAAGA
>FWWM01000901.1_pt1 | contig 95162 bp, 82 predicted proteins | sample 2228351 | NCBI WGS metagenome assembly FWWM01 (sample SAMEA103939774, study PRJEB20133) | metagenome | reverse complement strand
GCGCAATGCTATTATGCCGAAATCTGCATGGCCGGATGCACATGGACAGCGCATTCGCTGATGGGGCGGCCGGGCAACAATCCGATGTGCCATTACCGCGCGCTCGAGTTCGCGCGCCGCGGCAAGCGCGAAAGGCTGGTCAAGGTGGCCGATGCGCCGGGCCATGCCTTTGACTATGGGCGCCATGCGCTGGTGGTGGAGGATAGGCCGCTATCCGACCAGGCGGTGCTGTCGTGACCGCCGGAAGGGTCGCCGCCACGCTGCTATTGTGCCGGTCGTGCCGGCAGTTCGTATGGCCCGAAGAGAAGGTCTGCAGCCACTGCCAGAGCGATCTGGCCAAGGCCGAACGTGAGTATCTGTCGGCGCTTGATATGGCCCGCGCTGCGGCAGAGCGGCTCGCGGCTGCCCTCAAAGCCGACCATCGGCTCCAACCCGACCGGCAAACCGGAGCCGCTGCAGCCATGGGCCACAGCGCATCCGGCTCGTTTTCATGAACCCAGAAAGGGCGTGCCGTGTCCGTTCATCAACCACGCGAGATGATCCTCGGAGCCTATATTTCCTATGGGACGGGGCATCACCCGGCCGCCTGGCGCATGGACAGCAGCCGCGCCGATGGGGCGCAGAACATCGAACATTATACAAGTCTGGTGCAACACGCCGAAGACAATCTCTTCGACTTCATCTTCCTGAGCGACACCCCCTCGGTGTTTGCGGACGACCATCTGGGTTATGGCAGCAGGGTTGTTGTCTTCGAGCCGCTGACATTTCTCGCCGCCATGGCAGTCCAAACCCGCCATATCGGGCTGATCGCGACCTCGTCGACGTCCTACAAGGAACCGTTCAACCTCGCGCGCGAATATGCTTCGCTCGATTGGATTTCGGGGGGGCGCGCGGGCTGGAACCTGGTGACCTCGTCCAAGGCGGGTGCGGCACTCAATTTCGGCCACGCCCCGCATGCCGAGCACGAGGCCCGATACGATCGTGCCGAGGAGTTTTTCGATCTGACCTGCCGCTTCTGGGACAGCTGGGAAGATGACGCCTTCCCACGGGACAAGGCGAGCGGCCTTTTCTACGATCCGGCCAAGCGCCACCCCGTTCATTTCGATGGGCAGCATTTCCGCATTGCAGGTGGCTTGCTCAACATCGCGCGTCCGGTGCAGGGGCGGCCTGTCATCGTCCAGGCGGGAGCATCCGCGACGGGGCGCGACTTTGCCGCACGGCATGCCGAGCTCGTGTTCACCGCTTCGGGCAGCATCGAGGATGCCCGCGAATTCTATCGCGATGTCAAGGCACGGGCCGCGCGCCATGGCCGCGATCCGGATCAGCTGAAGATCCTGCCCGGATGCAGCCCCTATTGTGGCCCAACCGCAGACCATGGCCGACGCAAGCTGCAGGACCTGCAGGACAAGGTGGCGCCGGGCCTCGCCCTGTCGATGCTGTCCGACCTGCTGGGAGGATTCGACCTCTCGCCCCATGACATCGACGGCCCGTTGCCCCCACTGCCCCCGTCGAATGGGAACCAGAGCCGCCGGGCGATGATCGAAAAGCTCGCCGCACAGCGAGGCGCCACCATTCGCAGCCTGTACGAACGGCTGGTCGTCGCGCGGGGCCATTTCATGGCGATCGGGTCGTACCAGGACATCGCGGACGAACTGGTCGAATGGGTGGCGACGGGCGCCGCCGACGGATTCAACATCATGCCGCCACAGATGCCCGATTTCCTCCATGATTTCTCGCAAGGGGTGATACCCCTGCTGCAACGCGCTGGCTGGTTCAAGCAGGCGTACCGCGCCGGCACGCTGCGCGACAAGCTGGGCCTGGACCGCCCCCGGCATCCCCGGGCACGCGCTTCAGTGGAGTAGCGACCGGCCGGTTTCGCTTCGATCGAACCGGGCCGTGTCAGCCCGCATGCGCTCTGGTTGCGGGGACTTCGCCCAGAAACAGTTCGGTGACATACGGGATCTCGATCGTGCCGTCGCGGCCGAACGTGGCGAGCAGATCCCAGATCGCCTGATCGACCAGCGCACGTCCCCTGGCCCTGACCGCCGCGGCGACCTTGCTCGACGAATGCGCCATCCCGAGAAAGGCTTCGCCCGTCATCTCCCGGATCCACTCGGCATGGTGGACGCGGATGCGCGTGAAACCCTGGTCCTCAAGCTCCTGGCGATAATCGAACGCGCGATAGTTGCGGCTATAGCCAGGGCTGCTGCCTTCCAGCAGCGCTTCATAGGCGCTGAGGAATTCCGATGTCTGCCAGTTGCGGTTGTTCTGGATCAGGGCGATCGCCCCACGAGGCTGAAGCACGCGCCTTGCCTCGGCATAGAATGCCGGTCGGTCAAACCACTGCGCCGCCTGTGCCGCCATAATGAGTGCCGCCGCGCCATCATTGACTGGCAGGTGCTCGGCTTGGCCACGGACGAATGCGATGCGCGGATCGTCCAGGGCCTGCGCCTGTTCGAGCATGCCGGATCCCGGCTCCACCCCCAGAATGCGCCAGCGCTGATCGAGGACATGCGCCAGCTGCTGCGTGGCGATGCCGGTACCAGCGCCAACATCCAGCGCCAGCAGAGGGCCATCGCCCTCAGGTTCGATCGGCGAGACATAGCGCGCCAGTTCATCGAACAGGGACGCAGGGTAGCTCGGCCGAAACTGCCGATAGCCGCCGGCAATCTCGTCAAAGGCCTCAAGTCTTTCCTTATCCATTTTGTCGGTCCGGCATGAGGGCGAGCGCCTTGCCAAGCAGGCGCGTCGCATCGTCCAGTTGATTTACCGGCACGGCCAGCGAGATCACCTTCCCGCCGGCGGCGCTCAACCTGTCGAGGAGATGGCCGAGCTCGGGAGCATTTCGAGGGGTCGGAAGGCCGTGCCAGGACAGGAACGACGGTTCATGATCGTCGAATGCCGATGCGCGCAGGCAGCTCAGAGCCTGTTCCCGGTCTGCGCCGTCAAGGTCCAGTTCGCGAAAGACAGTCCGCTCGATATCGGGTGAAACCTGGCACAACACGATAGCCCCCAGCTGCCCCGCGTTGCGATACGGGCGTCCATAGACCTCTCGCAGCCAGCGCATGGGGTAGGTTCGCTTTCCGGCCTTGTCGAACCGACCGCTGAGCTCAATCCCCCAGCGCCGCGTACGATAGGTACAATCCTCCGCTTCATAGCGGCGCGCGGCGGCCGCCAGCGACGCATCGCCCAGCAGGTGGCCCTCGCAGAAGCTCGCATAGGAAGGCCAGGAAAGCGTTTCCAGCGATGCATCCGGCAGGACCAGGAAGCGATCATTGGCAAAGGGATGGCAGCCTGTGTTCGCCAGCATTCGCGTCATCAGCGTCGTCTTGCCCGCCATCGAAGGGCCGACAAAGGCGATCAGGCGATCGCCGCAAGCCACCGCGCTACCATGCAGCATGTTGCCGGGCGGGCGATGATAGAGCGCCAGGCTGCGAATGGCGTGGAATATGCCCTCGGCGGCAAATCGCGCATTCACATCCTGTCGCACGCCGATGCGCCAGCTGCGGGGGCCCATCCGTTCGATCGAGAGGCCGCGGGTCGGCCAGACATGCATCACGCGCGCCGCATCGGTCAGCCCGCCGAAATTCCAATAAGGATGTCTGGTGCGGTGCACGGCGACCTTCTCGGTTGGTGATGCCGGAAGCGTCGCAACCCGGCGGACATGAAAGGCAAGGCCCTCGCCCGCAACCATCGCCGCTGCCTCGCCAGGCGCATAGGCCCCCATGAAGGCGTGCGTGATGCTGGCAAATTCCGGTTCCTCCACATCAAGGCGGATCGGGATATCGAGGATCGCAAAATGCACGCTGTCGCCTCGGCCCGGGTCCGCTGCGCTGCCGTGGGCAAGCAGGGCCATTTCGTCGCGGATCATGCCCCGGCTGCCCGGTCGGGACAGTAGCGCCGCTCCGCCGCCGTCACCTCTGCATAGTCGAACAGGTCGAACACCTCTTCCATCGCCACGATCTTGTTGGAGATGCCCTGCACAGACCGTTGCGAAGAGACCTGGTTGCACACTTCGGACATGGCAGCGACGCTGGCCCTGATCATGTGATTGGCCCAGATGACAAGGCCGAAGCCGGACGCTTCGAAGAGCTCGCAGGGCGTTTCGCTATAGGTCGTCGGGACAGCGATGAGCGGGGTGCGCCCAGCCCAGTGCAGCGCAAATTCAAGCACCTGATCGGCCGTCTTCTCTTTCGAATGGATCAGGATCGCATCGGCCCCGGCGAGCCGGTAGCGTTCCGCCCGCTCCAGCGCCTCGTGCATGCCGGCACCGACGACAAGCGCTTCGGTCCGCGCGACAATGCAGAATTCGTTCGCCAGCTGGCTGTCCTTTGCAGCCCGGATCTTGCCGCAGAATTCCTCGGCATCGATCAGGACCTGCCGACCGTTCACGAAGGAGTTCAGCTTCGGAAAGGTCTTGTCCTCGATACATGCACCGCCGACGCCCATCGCACTCAGCCGGCGGACAAGCAGGCGAAAATTGTTGAAATCGCCAAATCCCGTATCGGCATCGACCAGGATCGGCGTGTCGGTGACCTCGCGCATTCCCTGGAGCACATCGATGAGCTGCGTCGAGGAGACTTCGTTGCGATCGCGCTTGCCCAGCGCCGTCGATATCGAGAAGCCCGAGGCCCAGACGACATCGAACCCGGCATTGCCGACAATTCTGGCCGCCAGCGGATTATGGGCCTCCATTGCAAATGCCAGCCGATCCCGGGCAAGTAGCCGCTTCAACGCCGCGCCAGCATCCGGAACAGCGTTACCATTGCAGAGCATGCCATTCACGATCCTTCTCCCTGACTTGGAAGGCTTTGGCGAGAGAGCTTTTTCGCCGCGACATGGCGCAGCAGGCCTCCGGCCCGGTAGACGTCGAGAAGCAAGGGCGGAGGAGGCGCAAACGCGACGGTTGCGCCCTTGCAGACGATCTGTCCTGCGGCGAGGTCGATCTGGACAGGATCGCCCTCGCGACAATCGCCCAGGTCGGCCTCGATCGCCGGAAGCGCCAGGTTCCAGCAGTTGCGATAGAATATCCGCCCGAATGCCGGGCCGATCAGGGCACCGACACCTGCGGCCATCAGCGCGCTGACCGCCTGTTCGCGCGAACTTCCGATGCCGAAGACAGAATCGGCAATGATGCAGTCGCCAGGGGCGAAGGGCGCAAAACCCGGTGGCAGGAAATATTCGAAGACGTGTTTTGCGAGTTCATCCGGATTGGTGGAGGCGTGCTTGTAGCGCGCCGGAAGAATATCGTCCGTCGACACGGCGCCCGAAATCCGTCTTGCCCGCAATTGCATCATGAGGCGTGCTCCGGTTGGTCGGCACGGTCATGATCCAGTGAGACATCGTCTGTCAGTGTTAGACCTTCGAGTTCGGCGAGCGAGGGGATATGCCCCAGCAGCGCCGTTGCCGCAGCAACCAGGGGAGACACCAGCACGATCCGGGCATGCGGATTGCCCATGCGACCCAGGAAGTTCCGATTCATCGTCGAGACCACCAGATCCCCATCTGCTGGCACATGCCCCTGCGTTCCGACGCAGGGCCCGCAGCCCGCAGGGGTTACCAGCGCACCGGCGGCTATCAGCGTTTCGACATAGCCGTGTTGCAGCGCCTGAAGATGGATGTTGCGCGTGCCCGGCGTCACCACCAGCCGCAAGCCCGGTGCTATGCTGCGACCGCGCAGCAGGCGAGCGACCGTGCCTATGTCTTCCAGCCTGGAATTGGCGCAGCTGCCAACGAAGACACAGTCGACAGGCTCGCGGTCGGCCTCGTCTATCGATCGTCCGGTCGAGATTGCATGCCCGTCTGCAAACTGGGGCTCGAGCCCGTCGAGCTGGATGACCATCTTCCGGGCGCCGTCCTCGGCATCGGGGTCGATCCGCATCATTCCGGCCGGGCAGCCCAGCCAGGCCGAGACGAAACAGCATTTCGCACCCAGTTCGACGGACATGTTGGCCACCGTGGCCGCGCCTTCGGCGTCGAGCGACTCGATCCATTCGCCGCACCATTCGATCGAGCGATACAGGAATGCCTCGGGCGTGTTCGTCGCCAGCATATGCAGCATGACGTCCTTTGGCGTTGCATGGCGCGAAGGGCGACCGCGCAATTCGATCCGAACGGTTTCGGGCACCCGCAGCCAGGTCCTGCCTTCTGCCATCGCGCACGCGATATCGGTCGCGCCCATCCCCAGCGCCAGCGACTGAAAGGCTCCGCCGGTACAGGTATGCGAGTCTGCGCCCAGAACCAGTCGCCCCGGTCTGAACCATTGCTGCTCAGCGGCAAGCAGATGGCTGATTCCCGAGCCGACCGGCACCATCTCGATGCCCTGTTGCGCGGCGAAGCGCTCGGCATCCTTGACCCTGGAGGCCATGAGACGGTCGGGCGCGAGTACCGAATGGTCGCAGACGAACCGGATCCGCGATGCATCGCCGACATTCAGGCCGTGCAGTTCGAACAGGCGGGCGATGGTGGGCACATTGCCGTCCTGCGCATAGATCCAGTCGACCTCGACCTCGACGATGCTGCCGACTTCGGCCCCTGGCAGCTGGGCGTGATGCGCAATGATCTGCTGCACCAGCGTCATGCCACCGCGGCCTCGCTCGCAATCCTGCGATGAATGGCGACCAACTCTCCAGCTGACAGCGCCCGCTCCTTCTCCATCGCGAATTCACGAACCGCGCCGAGGCACTGGCGGAGTTCGCCCGCATCGGCCTCGATCCCCTGCTCGCCCAGCACATATCGAATCGCTTCGGTCCCCGAATGCTTGCCGATGACGATCTTTCTGGTGCCGCCGACCTCGGCCGGGTCGAATGGCTCGAAGGTATTCGCGTTGCGGACCACGCCCTTGACGTGAATTCCGGATTCATGAGCGAACACGTTGTCCCCGACAACCGGATGCCATGGCGGCGGCGCATGGCCAGTCGCCTGCGCCAGCAAGTCGCTCAGAGCCTTGAGCTGGGTGAGGTCCAGCCCCAGATCCACGTCGTGAAAGTCGCGCAGGCACAGGGCGACCTGGGCAATGTCGGCCATTCCGGCACGTTCGCCGATCGCATTGACCGTGGCATGGAAATAGCGAGCCCCCGCCTCGAGACCGGCCAGCGTGTTGGCTGTGGCTAGACCGTAATCGTTATGGGCGTGGCATTGCAGGTCGATCGGCACCGCCTTGGCGATGCTCGCCACCACCGCCGCGTACCGGCTTGGCGAAAGGATGCCGATCGTGTCGGAAAGCCGAAGCCGGTCCGCACCCGCTTCCTTCACCGCGCCGGCATAGTCGATCAGAAACGACGGGTCGGCCCGCCCGACATCCTCTGCGCTGATCGACACAAAGGCCCCGCGGTCCTTCGCGACGCCGATCAGTGTCCTGGCCTGCTCGACCAGCCAGCCGCGGTCACGCCCGACGCTGTGCTTCAAATGCATGTCCGAGGCCGGCAGGCCGATGTGAATCGCGCGAAAACCCAGGTCCAGCGACTGCACCACATCGTCCAGCTTTCCCCGGTTCCAGCCGATCAGCATCAGGTCGGAGCCGCGTTCGAGTAACTCCCGGATGACGGCAAGCTCGCTGCCCCCCATGGCGGGAATGCCGACTTCCATCCAGCGCACGCCCAGCGCACGCAAAGCCGTGAAGATGGCGATCTTGGTATCACGACCGAATGCAATTCCAGGGGATTGCTCTCCGTCCCGAAGCGTCGTGTCCTCATATACAATATCGTTGTTCACCAGCCATTGCTCCCGCCAGTACGGTCAGCCACGTTGCCTACTATGGATCGAATGTTTTTGATAAATATACTGTTGATTCGAGTAACTCTACAAGTTTCCTTCAAATCCTACAATTTGTCAAACGAATGACATGAAGCAAATGCTGGGTTTAATACAGTTTAATGATTGAACGTACTTGACAACGCTCGAAATATGCCAAGTTAAGGTGGAAACGGTTCTGAAATGATGTGAAGCCTTTTGCGCGATGGCTGGCCATGCGATTTGTCGGCACAGCGCTGGCTTGCTCGGCCCTGCTGCGGAGAGACAGCGCGTCGCAGCGATACAGGTTCAGGTGGCGCGGATCTGCTCGACGAAATGGCCGCTTTCGGCGGCCAGCTGGCGGGCCCCGTCGAACACGCGCTTGGCAATGCCGAGCATAGCTTCCGCCCTTTCCGCGGCGCTCTGGGCAATGCCGTTGATCGCATCGGCATCCACGCCTGTCGCCCGGCTAGCGTCATGGGTCTGCGCGGCATTGAAGGCGATCAGCTGCGTCGCCGATCGTTGCAGGGCAACCGCGCCCTGAATTTCGGCCGAGTTCAAGGCGATACGCGCAATCGCGGTTTCGACGCGAGCATGGCCGCAAGACACTTCGTCGACCGCATTCCCGATTTCATCGATATAGGCACGGATGCGATTGGCGGCGATAGCGGTCTGATGCGACAGTTGCTTGATTTCACCGGCGACTACGGCAAAGCCACGCCCAGCGTCACCTGCGCGTGCAGCTTCGATCGTCGCGTTGAGTGCCAGCAGGTTCACCTGACGCGAGATTTCGCCAATCAGGTCGATCACCGATTCGATCGATGCTGCAGAGACGCGCAGATCGGCAGTACGGGCGCTGCCTGCCGTCACGAGCGTGACCGCATCAATTCCGGCCTCGCGCGCCTCGTCCGTCCGGGCGGCAATGGAGTCAAGCGCAGCTGCGAGTTCGCGGCCCCTGCCAGCAATTTCCTCCATATGCGTACTGGTCTGCACGGCCGCAGTGGCAACGGCGGCAGCGCGGGTGCTGACCTGGGTCGACCTCTCCGCCACCTGGGCAGCGTCGTTTTCCAGCATGCTCGACAGCTTGTCCATCATCTGGCCCAGAGCCGCAACTTCGCGCTCGAAACGCTCTGCGGCAGCCTCGATCTGGTCGGCGCGCGCAACCCTGTGGCGGGCTCTATGACCCTCCCATTCACCCGCGAGCAGCGCCAGTCGGCGGTTGGTCAGCACGCCGAACAATCGGTGATCCTGCAGGATCATCATGCCTTCGGTTCCTCGTCCGACCCGATATTGCTCCAGGGCCGCACCGATCGACTGCGCGACATCGGCCCTCGGGCAATCGCGAATGTGCGACCTCAGGTCGCCCCCATAAGCCGGATTGCGCAGCAGGGCGTGGCCATAGGGGTTAAGCAGCAGCCGACGCATATCACGCTCGAAAATTGCACCGCACGGTCGACCCTCTGCGTCGAGCACCGGCAGCAATCGCAAGTCTGGATTGGCCTGAAAGCGGTCGATCACGCTGACCAGCGTGTCGCCGTGCAGGATATGGGGCGGCTCGCGATCTGCCGCCGACAGCCAGTCGCCGATCCTATCCGATCGCGCATCTGCCCCGGATGACCCGGCGGAGAAAGAAAAGGCGGATGGCGACTGCATCATACCCGAACAAATTATCGGAATCGTAGTAAACAAGCGCTTAAATATTTGTTACACTTTGAAGACATGACAAAAATGTTCGTCCACCATGTTCGGAGTCAAGCCGAACCGCCAACCGGAACTTTGCCCATAGATGGAGCCGGCAACATCCTGCCCGCCGAGACGCTGATCGTCGTGGGGTCAGGCATCCAGCGCTCGCAACCCTGCATGCCTGGCTCTTCCCCTGGCGCGCGGCATGCCCGATGGAACCATGGGGTCGAGGATCGCTGCTTCAGGCGGCCAGTTTCATGTGCGCGCGAGCGCCGAGCCACGCTGCGGATTGCAGCGCCACCAGAACCGTTAGCGACATCACCAGATAGGCGACCAGTCCGCTCAGCGTGCCGGATGGAATCGCCGCGAGCAGCAGCGTGTCATTGCCCCCGGGGATGAGCGAAGCGCCGAGCGCCATCACCGCACCGCCGGCCAGTGACCGGGCGAGATCCGCCGGGCGGGGCGGCGTGTACACGAACGAGCGCGCAAGGAGGCCCGAGACCAGCGCGCCGCCCAGCAGCGCGATGGCTGGTGCAAAGGCACGGGCATCGCTGTGCATCTCCATCTGCCCGCGCCGCACGATGGCGCGCACCGCATCCGAATAGGCCCAGTTCGGCTCCAGCGCGAAGAGCAGCGCCCCGCACAGACCCATGGCGAGCATCATCGCGCGCGGCCAAGCAGGCCTTGCCCGCCCGGGTTCGATGGATCGGCCACGTTCGCGCCAGCCCCAGGCAGCCAGCAGCGCAAAGCCGATGACAAGCGCGATACCGGGCCACATTGGCGTCGCATGGACATTGCCCAGCGCCGGACCGGCGGTCAGCAATGGTTGCCGATCGGCCAGGGCAAAGCCCAGCGCCAGACCGAAGGGCAAGGCCAGGAAGCGGACCTCGCCCTGGCCAATCCGCGCCAGCGTGCCCAGCAGGCAGGCATCGTTGATCACCGCGCCCAGCCCTATCAGCACGGCGCCGGACACCAGTGTACCCGAAATCGGCACTTCGGACGAGAGACGGGCTGTGGGACCAAGCAGCCAGTGCAGCGGCAGCGTCATTGTGCCCGCGACGCCCATCGCGATGACGAAACCGAGCAGCATGGTGCCGCGCCGCTGCAGCAGGATCTCGCGCGAGGCCGTCACCGCGCAAGTGCTGCTGCCGCTGATCGCCATGCCGACAAGGAAGGCGCATGGCAGGACGAGGATCAGCAGCATGCTGGCTTGCTCGCCGCGACATCGTCACCACTGGACGGTCCATCCACACTGGCACCGCCAGATCGCATCGCATCAGCCTCCTTCTACGGCACTGAGCGGGTTCGCCGGAAAGGCGCGTGCGGTTTCAGTCACGCGCGATTGCAGCCGCTCTCCTGCTCTGGCAAGGCAGGCGCGCGGCCGGTAAACGTCCGGCTGCTGTTGCCAAACAGGAGGGATGTTTGATGAATGTAGCCGAAGCAGTCGCCACGCGCCGGTCGATCCGGGCTTTCAAGGACACGCCGGTTCCGTTCGAGACGGTGCGGCGGGTGCTCGAACAGGCGCGGATGACGCCTTCGGGTTGCAACTATCAGCCTTGGGAGGCGACGGTGCTGACCGGCGCGCCGCTCGCGGCGCTGCAGCAGCGGCTGCTCGCGAGCCAGCCGGACGATCCGCAGGAATATGATTTCGCTGCCCCCGGCCAGGTGCCCAAATATCAGGAGCGGCTCTCGAACCTGGGCAAGGCGATGTACGGGGCGATGGCCGTGGCGCGCGACAATTCGGAACAGCGTGCCGATTTCGTCAAGATGAACATGGTCTCGTTCGGCGCGCCGGTGCTGCTGCTGTGCCATTTCCCCAAGCTGATGAAGGAACCGCAATGGTCCGATTGCGGCATGTGGCTGCAGACGATCATGCTGCTGCTGCGCGACGAGGGCCTGGACAGCTGCCCGCAGGAATATATGGGCGTCTATGGTCGCACGATCAAAGACCATCTCGGTCTGGGCGACGACATCCTGCTGTTCTGCGGCATCGCGATCGGCTGGCGCGACGAGCAGGCGCCGGTCAACAATTTCGAGCGCGAGCGGGTGCCACTCGACGAGCAGGTCACCTTCCTCGGTTTCGAATGATCGGGATGGGACGGATCGAGGGTGCTGCCAGCTATTCGCTGCGCAGCGCCTCGATCGGCGAGAGCCGCGAGGCACGGATCGCTGGATAGCCGCCGAACACCAGCCCGATGACGCCCGAAAAGGCAATGGCAAGCAGAGCTGTATCGAGCCCGATCGGCGCTGGGAAATCCGCCACCTGCTGGAAGATCGCCGCTGCGACCATCGCCAGCAGGAGGCCGATGCCGCCGCCGATGATGCACAGCACCGCCGCCTCGACCAGAAACTGGTTGCGGATATCGCTGCGCTTGGCCCCCAGCGCCATGCGCAGCCCGATCTCGCGGGTGCGTTCGGTGACGCTGACCAGCATGATGTTCATGATGCCGATACCGCCGACCAGCAGCGAGATCGAGGCGATCGCCACCAGCACCGCCTGGAAGATTTGCGTCACCTGACCCGAGGTCTCCGCGATTTCCTTGGTGGTGCGCACCGTGAACGGCGTGATCTTGCCCTTGGAGACGCGATAGCGCGCGCGCAACAGGCTCTTGATCTCGCGGTCGCCGGCGACCAGCGTGTCCTCGTCCTCGAAGCCGACGAACAGCAAGGTGACATCGTCAGGCCCCTGCGCGGTGGCGGTGGAAAGGCGCTGGCGCAACGTGGTGATCGGCACGACGATCTGGTCGTCATTGTCGTTGCCGAGGTTGCTGCCCTTGCTTTCGAGCAAGCCGATCACGGTGAACGGCACGCGGTTGATCCGCACCTTCTCCCCGATCGGATTGACATCGACGAACAGCTTGTCGGCCACGGTCTGGCCAATCACCACCACCCGCGCCGCCGATCCGACATCGCTCTTTGTGATGAAGCGGCCGTCCGACGTGCCTAGGTTGGAAATGCTGCCAAAGGCCTCGGTCGAACCGACCGCCTGGGTCGAGGCACTGCGCCCCCCGGTGACCAGCTGCACGCTGGTGCGGATCTGCGGGGCCACCGCCACCACGCCCGGAACCTGGCGCGCGATCGCCTCCCCGTCGCGCTCGGTCAGACGGCCGCGGTCGCCGGGACGCGGCGGACCATTGGCGCGCTCGGGCTCGGGCACCACGATCGCCATGTTCGAGCCCAATGTCGCGATCTGCTCGGTCACCGAAACTTGCGCGCCATTGCCGACGGCGACCGCCAGGATCACCGAGAACACGCCGATCATCACGCCCAAAGTGGTGAGAATCGAGCGCATGAGGTTGGTGCGCAGCGCCGTGAAGGCGATCGCGACATTGACGCCCCAACCCGCCAGCGTGCCCAGCAACCCGCTCATGCCGGCTCGGCCCGGCGGCGCGATGTTACAGCAGCGTCCTCGATGACCTTGCCGTCGCGGAACACGATCCGCCGCGCGGCATATTCGGCGATATCGGGCTCGTGCGTCACCACGACCAGGGTGATGCCCTCGTCATTGAGCTTCTGGAAGATGCCCATGATGTCGAGCGAGGTCTGCGTGTCGAGCGCGCCGGTCGGTTCGTCGGCGAGCAGGATCAGCGGGTTGGTGACCAGCGCGCGCGCGATCGCCACGCGCTGCTGCTGCCCGCCCGAAAGCTTGGCGGGGGTGTTGAGCAGCCGGTTGCCCAGCCCCATCGCTTCGAGCCGCGCCTGCGCGCGCTGGCGGCGTTCGGCAGGCCCGACCCCGGCATAGATCAGCGGCACCGCGACATTGTCCAGTGCGCTGGTCCGCGCGAGAAGGTTGAACTGCTGGAAGACGAAGCCGATCTTGCGGTTGCGGATCTCGGCGAGCTCATCGCTGTTCAGCGTGCGCGTATCGATGCCGTCGAGCCTGAGCACGCCCGATGTCGGCACGTCGAGACAGCCGATCATGTTCATGAAGGTCGACTTGCCCGATCCGCTCGCGCCCATGATCGCGACGAATTCGCCCTGGTCGATGCGCAGCGACACGCCGTTGACGGCGTGGACCATCTCACCGCCGATCACATAGTTCTTGATGAGATCCTGGGTCTCAAGAAGCGGCGCTGTCATCTTCGTCCGCATCTTCGCTCGGGGTCCTGGGCTTCAGCGACTTGGTACGCACCAGCACCTTGTCGCCCGGCTTGGTGCCCGACAGGATTTCCGTATAGTCGTCGCCCTCGAGCCCGATCTTCACCTGCTTGCGGACCGGACGATAGGGGTCCGTTCCCGCCAGATAGACGAAATGCCGCGGTGCCTGCTTGCGATCGGGATCGCCGGGCTGCGGCTCTTCCTGTGCCTCACGGTCGGCCGCCTTGGGTCGGAAGCGCAGCGCGCTGGTCGGCACCCGCACGACATTGGCCTTGGCGCCGGTGATGATCTCGACATTCGCGGTCATGCCGGGCAGCAGCTTGCCATCGAGATTGTCGACATCGATGATGACGAGATAGCTCACCACATTCTGCGTTTCGACCGGAGCCTTGCGGATCTGGCGGACGCGAGCGCGGAAAATGTCATCGGGATAGCTGTCGACCGTGAAGGTCACGTCCTGGCCTTCGCGGATCTGGCCGATATCGGCCTCGTCGACCGAAGCCTCGACCTGCATCTTGGTGATGTCGGCGGCAATCTCGAACAGGTTCGGCGTCTGGAAACTCGCCGCCACGGTCGTCCCCGGCTCGACCAGCTTGTTGATGATGACGCCGCTTGCAGGCGCGATGATGACGGTGCGGTTGAGGTCGAGCCGCGCCGAGGAAAGCTCGGCATTGGCCTGACGGATCTGCGCATCGCCGCTCTCGGTCTGCGCGGTGGCAACCTCGAGCGCATTGCGCGCGCTGTTGAGCCGGGTCTGTGCGGCGTCGAGATTGGCCTTGGACACGAAGCCGCGCTCGGCCAGCGATTTCTGCCGCGCGTAATCACGTTCCTGGATCTGCAACTCGGCCCTGGCGCGCGCCACATTGGCGGCGGTCTGCTGCAATCCGGCGCGGGCCAGCGCCACCTGCGCCTCGATCTGCTGCACCCGCGCGCGCACCCGGGTGGGATCGATCTCCGCCAGCACCTGGCCCTTGGTCACCGGCGAGTTGAAATCGACATAGACCTTGGTGATCTGGCCCGATACCTCAGTGCCGACCTTGATCGTGTTGAGCGCGCGCACCTTGCCGCTGGCCGAGACCACTCGCTCGACCGATCCGCGCGCCACGGTCTCGCCGAGATATTCGTAATCATGCTGGACCGGGCGCACAGCCAGATAAGCAAGATAGAGAAGGACAAGCGCGATCAGGGCGGACCAGATCTTGTGGCGCCCTATCCAGGAACGCAATTTGCTCAGCATCTATATTGGCCCCATCCTGCCCTGTACCTGCGAACATAGATGCTCGTCACGGGCATGGCCAGCGATGATGCGTTGAGATTGGACGAAGATTAGAAACGGTCGCGACGGCCAGCAATGAGTTGAACATGCGATCAGTCGCACGGATCGATCACCATGGGTGCGATACGGGGCCGGTTTCCCAGGTTGAGGAAATACATCGCGGTCATCCACGAGACTTCCTCGACAATCCTGTCCTCGTCGAGCAGCGGGTCCTCGAGCAGCATTTCGATCGCCGTGTATGTCATCTGTTCGGACAGCCGCACGGCAGCCTTCAACGTTTCGATCGGCACTTCGGGATAGATGGTCGCGACATGGCCGACATGCAGGTCGAGCACCTTGTCGCGCGAGTCGTTACGGACTTCCTGCAGCACCGGCACCGAGCGGATCGCGCGCAGAATCCACAGCCCGCCCGGCTGCGCGCGGGTGACCCGGATCAGTTCCTTGCGCAGCGCAATGTTCCACGCCACGACCTCGTCGAGCGAACGCGAGCCATAGGCATCGTTGCGCATGAACCTGTCGACAACGGCATCCTGCGCGGCCATCAGCCGCTTGGCGAGCTCGGTCAGCAGCGCATATTTGTTGGGGAAGTACCGGTAGAGCGCGGGCGGCGTCATCCCGGCGCGTTCGCACACCAGATTGGTGGTCAGCTTTTCGAACCCGACTTCGGACAGGAGCTCGCCCGCCGTTGCCAGGATCATCTCGAACGTGTCCTTGCCCCGCTGGCGCTGGGGCGTCTTGGTGTCGAGATCGGGCCGCGCGGCCAGCCTTGTCGAAGATCCTTGGGTGACCATCCAGCGTCCATTTGGTTCAACGATGTCAATGTCATAACACCGTGCGATCGGCTCGCAAGCCAAAGCTGGATGGGCCGCCCCCTGGGTCGGCCGGATGCCAGCCCCATCGCTATGCGGCTCTCCTGCCAAGGCAAGACCAGCGTGCCAGGCGGACCTGACACGCTGGTTTGCCGGGGTGCGACCCTTCAGGGCTATATCAATCGTCGATATTGCGGCGGAAGGTTTCGGGCAGGAAGATCAGGCCGATCACCACCGTCGCCGCTGCCACCACCACCGGATACCACAGGCCGTAATAGATGTTGCCGGTGGCCGCGACCATCGCGAAGGCCGTGGTGGGCAGGAAGCCGCCGAACCAGCCGTTGCCGATATGATAGGGCAGCGACATCGAGGTGTAGCGGATGCGGCTGGGGAACAGCTCGACCAGCATCGCGGCAATTGGGCCGTAGACCATGGTCACCAGCATCGCCAGCGCCCAGAGGATCGCGACCACGGCGAGCTTGTTGATCTTCGCCGTATCCGCCTTTTCGGGATAGCCCGCCGCGATAAGGCCAGCCTTGAGCTCGTCCTGGAAGCTCTTGATCGCCGCCTTCTTGTCCTCGCCCGACAGCTTGCCGGCATCGGGCGCAGTGAAGGTCTTGTCGCCGATCCTCACCATCGCCACCGTTCCGGCTGCTGCCTCGGCATTGGCATAGCTGATGCCCGCCTTGGCGAGATAGGTCTTGGCGATGTCGCAGCTCGTCGTGTCGAAGCTGTTCTTGCCGACCGGATCGAACTGGAACGAGCACTCGTCCTGATGGGCACTGATCGTGACCGGGGACGACGCCTGGGCCGCGGCGAGCGCGGGGTTGGCGGCCTGGGTCAGCGCGCCGAACAGCGGGAAGTAGAGCATCGCCGCCAGCGCGCAGCCGCCCAGGATGATCGGCTTGCGGCCGATCTTGTCCGACAGCCAGCCGAAGAAGACGAAGAACGGCGTGGCAAGCGCAAGGGCGATCGCAATCAGGATATTGGCGGTGGCGCCATCGACCCGCAGCGTCTTTTCGAGGAAGAACAGCGCGTAGAACTGGCCAGCATACCAGACCACCGCCTGGCCTGCGACCGCACCCAGCAGCGCGACCAGCACCCAGCGCAGGTTGCCCCATTGGCCGAATGCCTCGGTCAGCGGTGCTTTCGAGGTCGTGCCCTCTTCCTTCATCTTCTGGAAGACCGGGCTTTCGTTGAGCTGCAGCCGGATCCACATCGACACCGCGAGCAGCACGATCGAGATCAGGAACGGCAGACGCCAGCCCCAGGCGGCGAACGCCTCTTCACCCAGCGCGAAGCGGAAGCCGATGACCACCAGCAGCGCCGCGAACAGCCCGAAGGTCGCGGTGGTCTGAATCCAGCTGGTATAGAGCCCGCGCTTTCCTTCGGGCGCGTGTTCGGCGACATAGGTGGCAGCCCCACCATATTCGCCGCCCAGCGCGAGGCCCTGCGCCAGCCGCATCAGGATGAGAATGATCGGGGCTGCCACCCCGATCGAGGCATAGCTGGGCAGCAGCCCGACCGCAAAGGTCGAAAGCCCCATGATGCCCATGGTGACGAGGAACGTGTTCTTGCGCCCGACCAGATCGCCGATCCGCCCGAAGACGAGCGCCCCGAAGGGCCGCACCGCAAAACCGGCGGCAAAGGCGGCGAGCGCGAAGATGAAGCCGGTCGTCTCGTTCACGCCCGAGAAGAACTGGGCGGAAATGTACGTCGCCAGCAGCCCGTACAGGTAGAAATCATACCATTCGAACACCGTGCCCAGCGAGGAAGCGGCGATGACCATCTTCTCCCCCTGGGTCGCTTGGTGATGCTTGGGTAAAGCATCCTCGTACACCGTAGCCATTGTACCCACTCCTCTGCTTGTGTCGTTAGAAGGTGTATTTCGCCGCCATCTCGACGCGATCCATCTGCCCCTTCAATCCGTTGGCTACTTCCCGCTCGGCGTGACGCACTTCCACGCCGATGTCGAGATTCTTGACCGGGGACCAGAACAGGTTGACCGCCGCGCTGTACGCGGAAACATTGGCGAGCCCCGGCACGATCACGCCGCCGGGATAGTCGGCATGTTGATAGCCTGCCGCGATCGTCGAGCGCAGATTGCTCGTCCAGCCGAGCTTCAGCGATGCGAAAGCCGCAAAATTCTCGACCTTGAGCAGCCGGTTGCCCAGCGCGATCCGGTCGTACAGCGCGTCGGGCGCATAGCCGAGGCCGAGATAGCGGCCGATGCCGTCGCCATAGGTCGCGCTGAAGCGGATATCGTGGCGCTTGTCCGGGCCGAAGGCCAACTTGCCGCCCGCCGAGATGCCCCAGCCCATCGCATCATCGTCATTGCCGCCATCGTGCACCGACAGCTGACGCACCAGCCCTGCGACGTGCAGGTCGAGGTTCGGCTGCTTGTAGACCAGCTTGGCGACCAGATCGGGCACGCGGTCCTGATCGTTATCGGCCAGCGCGGCATTGGTGGTGTTGACCGTTTCGGTCTGCGGATTTTCCAGCGCCAGATGCAGTTCGAGCCCTTTGGCCAGCGGCTGGCGGTACTGGACGATCATCTGGCGGACGAACACCGTGCCTTCGAGCGGCCCGACGAAATCGGTGCTTTCAGGGAGCAGCGCGGGGTTCTGGAAAGTGGTCCATTCCTGGCCGATCAGGAACTTGTCGAAGGTCAGAAAAGCGCGGCGCAGCGTCGGCGTATAGGCGTTGGTTGCGCGCTGCGCCCCCGGCGGCGCGGTCGCCAGCGCGAAATCGAACTCGATATGCGCCTTCAACTCCTTGCCCGCGACCGGGGTGGAGCTGGTGAAGAACAATCGCGTCTGGCGCGCATTGGCCATGAAGTCGCGGGTCGATGTGCCGCCGACCGGAATCTGCTGCGGCAGGTAGAATTCCTTGCCCAGCGATCCACCGGCGAGCATGCCATCGTCATAGCGCGTCGCGCTCGCCACGGCCTTGACGAAGCCGCCCAGCTTGAAGGTGGTGCTGCCGACGCGAAAGCCCTCGGCAGGCGCGGTCGGCTTCGCCTCGAGCGCGGCGACCCGCGTCACCGCCTGTTCGCTGGCATTTGCGGCCTGGCTGGCGGCAGCGGCGGTTTCCGCCTGCACCGTGCGCGCAGCGACCAAGTCGGCGCGCAGCGTCTGCATCTCGGCCTCGAGCCGTGCCAGCCGTTCTTCCAGCGCCGCCTCGCGCGCTGTCTGGGCGATGGCCGTTCCCGGCGCCATCAGCGCGCTTGCGGCCAGTAACGCCGCCCCCATCGATCGATAACCGCTCGGCATCGCTCTCTCCTCAACCTGCGCCGGGTGCTCCCGGTCGCAGCCTCAGTCTTTGCCGATTGGCCCTCGCCTTCCAGAGCGACCATGGTCGGATATCTACGACCTTTGTCTAATGGCCCCATCGGGCACCGGCGGCTTATCATCGCGCCAGCCCTGCGCCCTCAGACGCAGCTCAATGAGGAGAGTGACCATGGCCGAGACCGTCTATCCCGTGCCCGCCGACTGGGCCGAAAACGCGCTGATCACCGCGCCGGTGTACGAAGAGCGCTACCGCATGTCGATCGAGCAGCCCGACGCCTTCTGGCGCGAGGAAGCGGCGCGGATCGACTGGATCAAACCGTTCACCAGGGTCAGCGAGTCGAGCTTTCACGAAGCCGATTTCGGTATCAGCTGGTTCGCCGACGGCACGCTCAACCTCGCTGCCAACTGCCTCGACCGGCACCTGGCCGAACGCGGCGACAGCATCGCGATCCTCTGGGAACCCGACAGCCCCGACGCGGCTTCGCGCGCGATCACCTATCGCGAACTGCATGAGCAGGTCTGCCGCTTCGCCAACCTGCTCAAGGCACAAGGCGTGCGCAAGGGCGAGCGCGTGACGCTGTACCTGCCGATGGTGCCCGAGGCCGCGGTCGCGATGCTCGCCTGCGCGCGGATCGGCGCGATCCATTCGGTGGTGTTCGCAGGGTTCTCGCCCGAGGCGCTCGCCGGGCGAATCCAGGATTGCGACAGCCGCGTCGTCGTCACCGCCGATGAAGGGCTGCGCGGTGGCAAGAAGGTTCCATTGAAGGCCAATGTCGATGCTGCGCTCGGCCATCATTGCGAGGCGGTGGATACCGTCATCGTCCTGAAGCACACCGGCGCGGATGTGCCGATGACTGAGGGCCGCGATATCGACTGGGCGCTGGGCGTCGCCGCGCAATCCGCCGATTGCCCGGCAGAGGAGATGGGCGCAGAAGACCCGCTGTTCATCCTCTATACCTCGGGATCGACCGGCAAGCCCAAGGGCGTGCTGCACACCACCGGCGGCTATGCCGTCTGGGCAGCAATGACCTTCCAATATGTCTTCGACTATCGTCCCGGCCAGATCTACTGGTGCGCGGCGGATGTCGGCTGGGTCACCGGGCACAGCTATGTCGTCTATGCCCCGCTGATGACCGGCGCGACCACGGTGATGTTCGAAGGCGTGCCGACCTGGCCCGATGCCTCGCGCTTCTGGCAGATCGTCGACAAGTTCGGTGTCGAGATTTTCTACGGTGCCCCCACGGCGCTGCGCACACTGATGCGCGAGGGCGACGACTGGGTGACGAAGACCAGTCGCAAGTCCTTGCGCCTGCTCGGATCGGTGGGCGAGCCGATCAATCCCGAAGCCTGGGAATGGTATCACCGCGTCGTCGGCGAGGGCCGCTGCCCGATCGTCGACACCTGGTGGCAGACCGAGACCGGCGCGTGCATGATGACCCCGCTGCCCGGCGCGCATGCGCTCAAGCCCGGGTCTGCCGCCAAGCCGATGTTCGGCGTGAAACCGCTGCTGCTCGACAATGACGGCAAGGTCATCGAGGGTGCGGGCGAAGGCTGTATGGTCATCGACCGCAGCTGGCCCGGCCAGATGCGCACCGTCTGGGGCGATCACGAGCGCTTCTTCCAGACCTATTTCACCACCTTCAAGGGCCTGTATTTCACCGGCGACGGCTGCAAGTGCGACGAGGACGGCTATTACTGGATCACCGGCCGCATCGACGATGTGATCAACGTGTCGGGCCATCGCATGGGCACGGCAGAGGTCGAAAGCGCGCTGGTTGCGCATCCCAAGGTTGCCGAGGCCGCCGTCGTCGGCATGCCGCACGCGGTGAAGGGCCAGGGCATCTATGCGTTTGTCACGACCAATGTCGAGGTCGAGCCCGATGAACAGCTGCGCCGCGACCTGGTACAATGGGTCCGCCGCGAGATCGGGCCGATCGCGACGCCCGACATCATCCAGTTCACCCCCGCGCTGCCCAAGACCCGCTCGGGCAAGATCATGCGCCGCATCCTGCGCAAGATCGGCGAGAACGACCTGTCGAACCTCGGCGACATATCGACGCTTGCCGATCCGCAGGTTGTCGAGCATCTTGTCGCGGGCAGACCGCAACTGGCAGACGCGACATAGAAACGATCCTGATCGCGGATGACCACCCGCTGTTCCGCCAGGCGCTGGTCCTGGCGGTCAGCCGGGTCGCTCCGCAGGCGCAGATTCTGGAAACCGGGACGCTGGCCGCCGCCGCTGCCGCCGCCAGCACCGCGCAAGGGCTGCGCCTCATCCTGCTCGACCTCAAGATGCCCGGCGCGATGGGCTATTCGGGCATCGCCATGCTCCATGCCGAACGACCCGAGGTGCCGATCCTCGTCGTTTCCAGCGCGGAAGGCGCGGCCGTGGCCGAAGAGGCGCAGCAGCTGGGCGCGGTCGGATTTCTCTCCAAGGACAGCGACCTTGGCACGATCGAGGCGGCGATCGCGCGGGCCCTGGGCGGTCGTGCGCCCGCTGCCGGTGCGACGAGCCCGCCCGAACCCCTGCCGCAGGATGTCGCGGGCCTCACCCCCACCCAGCTGCGCGTGCTGCGCGAGGTGATCGACGGCAAGCTCAACAAGCAGATCGCGCACGACCTCGCCATGAGCGAGGCGACGGTGAAGGCGCACATGACCACGATCATGCGCAAGCTGGGCGTGCAGAACCGCACCCAGGCCGCTCTGGTCGCCCGCTCGCTGGGGCTCGACCTCAAGCATTAGGCAGGTTCGCGCGCGCGTGCGACCGAAGCCAGGAACCCGCCGATCAGATCCGCCCCCGCAGGTTTGGCGATCAGCACGACGCCCATACGCGCCGCGCGCCGTGCGAGGTCAGGCGAGCCCTGCGCGGTGACCAGCGCAGCGGGCAAGCCGGGATGCTTGTCGCGCAACGCCGCGATCAGCGCGAGCCCGTCGATCGACGCTCCGAGCTGATAATCGACCAGAGCGGCATCGAACGGCCCCGGCTCGGCCAGCGCCGCTGCCGGGCCATCGGCGCCGTGCGGATCGTGGCCGAGCAGCCCGAGCAGGCTCGTCGTGCCCTCGACGATCAGTGGATCGTTGTCGACCACCAGCACCTTGAGCGCCCTATCGGGCCAGATGGCGCGCGCTGACGCGGAGTATGGCATGGGCATGTCGATCGCATCGGAAGCGGGCAGCGATAGGCTGAAACGACTGCCCCTGCCCGGCATCGACTTGACCTCGATCACCCCGCCCAGCAGCCGCGCAATCCGCTCGGACAGCGCAAGACCCAGCCCCAGCCCTTCGGCCTCGACCGTGCCCAGGCGGGTGAATTCCGCGAAGATCGCCTCGATCTGGTCCTCGGCAATGCCCACCCCGGTATCGATGATGTCGATGCGGATGCGCGCGCCCCGCCGCCGGGTACCGATCAGTACCACGCCTTCGGGCGTATAGCGCAGCGCGTTGGACAGGAAATTCTGCAGGATCGAGCGCAGCAGGCCGGGATCGGTATGGACATGCCCACCCATCGGCCCGATGCGCAAAGCCAGCCCCTTGTCCTCGGCCATCGGCACAAAGCTTTCGGCCAGATCGGTGAGGAACGGCTTCAGCGCCACCGGCTCGGGGCTCGGCTCCACCCCGCCGGCATCGAGTCGGCTGATGTCGAGCAGTGCGCGGATCAGCCCGTCGGCCGCGCCGATCGCGCTGTCGATGCGCTGGGCGAGCTGTTGCGTTCCCGGCTCGGCATCGCGGGTCAGCGCGGCGGTGAACAGCCGTGCCGCGTGCAGCGGCTGCAACAGGTCGTGGCTCGCGGCGGCAAGGAAGCGCGTCTTGTCGCGCGTGGCTTCAGCGAGCTGACGGTTCGCGCTGCTGAGCTCCTGCGTGCGGTCGGCGACGCGCTGCTCCAGCTCAGCGAGCGTGCGTTCGAGCTCGTCGCGCATCCGCGCCTCGGCGGTGATGTCGGTAAAGCTGGTGACATAGCCACCGCCCGGCATCGGCCCACCCACGGTCTTGATGACGCGCCCGTCCTTGCGCTGCCGCTCGAAGCTGTGCGGCTGGCCGCGGCGCATGTGCATCAGCCGCTTGGCGACATGATGCTCGATATCTTCCGATCCGAAATCGCCGAGTCGCGCATTGTAGCGGATGAGGTCCGCGATGGGCGTTCCCACGCGCACCAGGCCGGGCGGATAGCCGAAGATATCGAGATACTGGCTGTTCCACGCGACCAGGTTCATCTCGGCATCGACGACGCTGATCCCGGCATCGACATTCTCGAACGTCGCGGCGAGCAGTTCGCGCGAGAAGCGCAGCGACTGGCCGCGCTCACCCAATAGCCGGGTCACATCGGCAAGGCTCATCTGGCTGCCCGCCAGCGCCGAGGCGACCAGCGCACGTGCCGACGAAGCCCCGACGACCCGCGCAATCAGGTCGCGCGCGCGCTGTGCGGCGGCGCGGGTGATCGGCACGCCCGGCGCGGCATCGGGAAATTCTCGCTGCGCCCGCTCGGTGCCGACAAAGCTGGCGGTGAGGCGCACGAGATCGTCGAGATCGCTGATCTTCTGCGCGCCGCGCAGCTGCCAGAGCAAGGGCCGCGCCTGCACCTTGCGCGCCGCGACCAGGCTGTAGGCGATCAGATTTGCCCCCAGGCTCCAGGCGACGCCATGCACCAGCGGCGAGGCGTTGCCGATGCCGAACAGCCGCATCGGATCGGCCAGCGTGCCGGTGACTGCCGCCATCCATGCATCGGGGAGGATCGGCGGCAACGCCAGCGTGTAGAGCCACAGCGCAAAGCCGGTCGACAGGCTCACCCGCGCCGCCAATGCATCGCGTCCGCCGCCCTGGGTCGCGAGGATCAGATGCGGGGTGAACTGCGCCATCGCGGCAAAGGCGACCAGCCCGATCGAGGCGAGCGTGTTCTCCGCCGGGATCAGCAGCGCCCAGGCGAGCGAGGCGGCGACGATGCCCAGGATCGAGGCGCGCCGCACGCGCAGCATCCTGCGCCCGAATGCACCTTCCGCCGCATCCGAGCGGTCGCGCTGCAGCAGCGCCGGGAAGATCAGGTCGTTCGAGACCATCGTCGCAAGCGCGGTCGCATCGACGATCACCATCGATGCCGCCGCGCTGATCCCGCCGATCAGCGCCAGCACGAGCACCCCGCCGCTGCCCGCCAGCGCCGGGATTTGCAGCACATAGAGATCGGCTCCGGTATCCGCCTGCACCAGGCTCGCACCGGCCAGCGCAATCGGTAGCGCCATGATCGCCATCACCGCCAGATAGGTAGCCAGGCCGAAGCGCGCGCGGTGCAGCGCGCCTGCATCCTGCGCCTCGACCAGCCCCATATAGAATTGGCGGGGCAGCGCGATGATCGCCATCAGCGAAATGAGGAAGATCACCGCGAACTCGACCGACAGTCGTTCGGGCCGGAAATTCTCGGCAATCAGCGCGGTGCCGCGATCGACCGCGCCCGCATCGGCACCGACCAGCAGCACCACCGCCACCGCCGCGACCGCCGTCAGCGCCACGATCTTGATCACCGATTCCAGGCCGATCGCATAGACCAGGCCCTCGCTGCGTCCCGCGAGCTCATAGCGGCGCGCGCCGAACAGGATCGCGAACAGCGCGAGCAGCACCGCCGCGCCGATCATTGCGGCATCGGCCATGGGCTTGCCCGAAGCGAGCGACAGCGCGCCGCCGATCGAGCGGAACTGCAGCGCGACATAGGGAATGGTGCCAACGAGCGCGATCAGCGTCACCAGCCGCGCGACGCCATTGTCATGCCCGAAGCGCGCGGCGATGAAATCGGACACGGTGGTCGCCTGCTCCTCCGCCACCGCCTGCGCCAGCCGCTTCAGGAAGCGCGGCGCGAACAGCAACAGGCAGATCGGCGCGAGATAGATCGGCAGATAGTACCAGCCGTCGCGCACGATCGACCCGACTGCGCCATAGAAGGTCCAGCTCGAGCAATAGACGCCCAATGCCAGCGTATAGGCAAGCTGCCTGAGCCACGGCCGTCGCTCAGCCTCGCCCGCGCGCCGCTCGACCAGCGCCGCCACCGCAAACAGCAGCAGAATGACCGCAAGCCCGATCAATGCCGCCGACGGCAGGCTCATAAGCTCCAGCGCTCCTCCCCCCGGCCCGACCGGGCTCGTGGGGGGAGTTTATGTCATCAACCACGTCAGGAGCAAGCGCGCTGCGCTCAGCCGCGATTGTCGAGCAAGCGACGCAAACTGCGGTGATGGCGCTCCATAGCCACGAAAAGGTAGAGAAACATCAAACCAAGAAAGCCGAGGAACAGCTTGATGCTCATTTCGATGTTCTGACGTCCCTCTGCCTTCCGACTGAAATTTGCTGCTGTCGCCTCTTCGGCAAGATTCTGAGCGTTTTCCAGCCGCGCCTCCGCAACGACGGCATATTGCTCGACGGCATGCGCCAGTTGCGCCGCTGGCTCCTCTATATCGTCCGGATACTGCATCTTGCAGACCTTCTCGACATAGGGTTCCGACACGGTCCGGCGCGAGGAACACCCCATGGGCGATTCATACCAATAGGCGCAATCCGTGGAATAGCTGTCCCAGGTCGCGATCGTCCGCGTGCGCGTTCGCACTTCGTCGCTGCAGACATTGACCTTTTTCGCGTCACGAAATGCCGAGAGTTTCTTGCGGAACGGCTCTTCGTTCGCAGCCTCACTGATGATCGCCAGCGCGTTCAGCATGACCGCGTCTTTGCCGACAAGAACCTTGCCTTGAGCATCCGTCACGTTGCCGGCCAAAGCCTCGAACATTTTTATGCGATCTTCGCTCCATACAAAATCGGCAATCTGGTTTTCACCGATCTTCGCATCGGATCTTTGAAACTTGCGAAACTTGTTGCGGAAAAGCCGGACGGTCTCCTTCTCGACCGCCTTGCTTGCCTCCAGCTTGACCTGCTTGGCCGCCAGCGGGTCCGGCGCAGCTTCTTTCTCTGCAACTGGGCTTACGTCATCCGCCTTGAGCGCGACGGGCTCCGGCGTTACTTCGGTCGAACCGATCTGCTGGGCCGCTCCGTAACAAAGCAAGAGAACCGTTGTAACCAGCGCCAGAGCGGCGAGAATCAAAACTGAATACCGCAGCAACGCCAGAAAGCTGGTTTCAGTTCGAGCGGCCCGGTCTTTTAATTTCTGTCGCCATGCCACCCGCTGCTGATCATCGGCCGTTATATCTTCCATCATGCCCCCCTTTTGATCCCCGATCATGCTTAGGGCGAGAGAGGCAATAACATCAAGAACAACGCCAGAAAAATAACATTCATTTCGGTTGCAATACTGTCAACCGACGAACAGCTCCGCCATCGCATCGATGATCGCTTCGCGGTCGAGCCGGTAGGTGCGGTAGAGATCGGGCAGGTCGCCGGTCTGGCCAAAACGGTCGGTGCCGAGCGGACTGACACGGTGGCCGCGCACGCCGCCGAGCCATGAGAGCGCGGCGGGCGAGCCGTCGAGCACGGTGACCAGGCCTGCGTTCGGCGACAATTGGCCGAGCAGCCGCGCGACATGGCTCTGCCCGCCGGGCGTGCCGGTCCAGCGCGCGGACCTTTGCGCCAACCAGTCGCGGTGCAGCCGGTCGGGCGACGTCACCGCGAGCAGGCCGAGGCCGGGAATGTCGTCCTTCAGCGCCTCCCAGGCAGCCAGCGCTTCGGGCGCGACCGCGCCGCAATAGGCGATTGCGGCTTCCGCGCCCGGCGCGGGTTCGCGCAGCCAATAGGCTCCCGCGAGCGCATCCGCTTCCCAGGCGTCGTCCGCGCGCGCGACCTGTTCGATGACGCGCGTGGTGAGCCTCAGATAGACCGAAGCGCCATCCTTCGCCTGCATATGTGCAAAGGCCCAGCCCATCATCAGCGCGACCTCATCGGCAAAGGCCGGTTCGAAGCTTTCCAGCCCCGGCTGGCCCATGCCGATCAGCGGGGTGTTGATCGACTGATGCGCGCCGCCCTCGCCCGCCAGCGTGATGCCCGAAGGCGTGCCGACCAGCAGGAAGCGCGAATCCTGGTAGCAGCCGTAATTGAGCGCATCGAGCCCGCGCGCGATGAACGGATCATAGACCGTGCCCACCGGCATCAGCCGCGTGCCGAAATGCGGGGCGGACAGGCCCAGCGCGGCGAGCGCGAGGAAGAAATTGTTCTCCGCGATGCCGAGCTCGATATGCTGGCCCGCCTGATGCGCCGCCCATTTCTGCGCCGAGGGAATCTTCACGCGCTGGAACACGTCCGCCAGCTCCTGACGGCGGAACAGCCCGCGCTGGTTGACGAATGCGCCCAGGTTCGTCGTCTGCGTGACATCGGGCGCGGTGGTGACCAGCCGGTCGGCGAGCGGCGCATCCGATTTTGCGAGATCGTGCAATATCTTGCCGAACGCGGCCTGGGTCGATTGCTCCGCTCCTTCGGGCACGGGCAACCTCTCGGGCAAGGGGATCGCGGGCGCTGCATGCTCGGCCTGTTTGCGCGCGATCGGGCTGTCAGCGACAAAGGCCTGAAGCGCGCTCGCCAGATTGTCGCCAAGGCCTGACCATTTGCCCCATTCCTCGCCAGCAGCGATGCCGAGCGCGTCGCGGAAGCCCTCGATCTGCGCGCCGTTCATCATGCCGGAATGGTTGTCCTTGTGCCCTGCCAGCGGCAGGCCATAGCCCTTGACGGTATAGGCGATCAGCAGCGTCGGGCGCTCGTCGTCCATGCTGTCGAAAGCGTCGAGCAGGGTCTCGATGCAATGCCCGCCGAGATTTGTCATGAGCTGTGCCAGCCCCGCATCGTCGAACGAGCCGATCAGGTCCGCCACGCCGCGCTTCCTGCCGATATCGTGCATCAGCCGCTCGCGCCACGCCGCGCCGCCCAGATAGGTGAGCGCCGCGAAATCGGCATTGGGGCAGGTCTCTATCCAGTCCTCCAGCGCCTTGCCGCCGGGGCGCTGAAACGCCGCGCGCTGCAGCTTGCCATGTTTCAAGGTCACGACGCGCCAGCCGCATGTCTCGAAAATGTCGTCGAAGCGGCGGAACATGCGGTCCGCCGTGGTCGCATCGAGCGACTGGCGGTTATAGTCGACGATCCACCAACAATTGCGCAGGTCGTGCTTGTAGCCCTCGATCAGGCATTCGTAGATATTGCCCTCGTCGAGTTCGGCATCGCCCATCAGCGCGATCATCCGGCCCGCCTGCTCCTCGCGCAGCTGGCCGTGCGCGATGAGATAATCCTGCACCAGCGAGCTGAACGCGGTGATCGCAACGCCGAGGCCCACCGATCCGGTGGAGAAATCGACCGGAATGCTGTCCTTGGTGCGCGAAGGATAGCTCTGCACCCCGCCGAGCCCGCGAAAGCGCTCCATCTTCTCGCGCGTCTGCTCATCCAGCAGATAGTGGATGGCGTGCAGCACCGGTCCTGCATGCGGCTTCACCGCCACCTTGTCCTGCGGGCGCAGCGCGTGGAAATAGAGCGCCGCCATGATCGCGGTCATCGACGCGCAGCTCGCCTGGTGTCCGCCGACCTTCAATCCGTCGCGCTTCTCGCGGAGGTTGTTTGCATTGTGGATCATCCACGAGGAGAGCCAGCGCAGCCGCTGCTCGATCTCGGTTAGGAGCCGCACGGTCTCGGCGCGACTTTCGGTGTTTACGGTGTCGATGACCATGGGGCCTCTGCGTCAAATCAGGGGGAATCGTGGTTTCTCCCATGCCCTAAAGCCAGCGGTGTCATCCAGCATTTTCGTGCCGCCCCCGACAATGCGGAGACACCGCCGGTTGAACCCCTGCCCGCTTGCTGCTAGCTGCGCGGCGGACTCGCCCGGGGCCTGATCGCGCGCCCCGATCCGCTCTTGCTGCAAGGACATCCTCATGGTCCCCCGTTATGCCCGCCCGCAAATGACCGCCATCTGGGAGCCGGAGGCAAAGTTCCGCATCTGGTTCGAGATCGAGGCGCACGCCACCGATGCGCTCGCCGAGATCGGAGTCGTGCCCAAGTCCGCCGCCAAGGCACTCTGGGCCTGGTGGGCGACCAACCCTGTGATCGACGTCGCCGCGATCGACGCGATCGAGGCTGTCACCAAACACGATGTCATCGCCTTCCTGACCTGGGTGGCCGAGCAGGTGGGCGACGAGGCGCGCTTCATGCACCAAGGCATGACCAGCTCGGACGTGCTCGACACCTGCCTTGCCGTGCAGCTCGCGCGCGCCACCGACATCCTGATGGACGACCTGAACGCGCTGCTCGAGGCGATCGAGCGCCGGGCGATGGAGCACAAGTACACGCCGACCATCGGCCGCAGCCATGGCATCCATGGCGAGCCGACCACATTCGGCCTCAAGCTCGCCCAGGCCTATGCCGAGTTCGACCGCTGCCGCGCCCGCCTCAAGGCCGCGCGCTCGGAAATCGCCACCTGCGCGATCTCGGGCGCGATCGGCACCTTCGCCAATATCGACCCCCGCGTCGAGGCGCATGTCGCCAAGAAGCTGGGGCTGGCGCTCGAGCCCGTCTCGACGCAGGTCATCCCGCGCGACCGGCATGCGATGTATTTCGCGACGCTCGGTGTCATTGCCTCGTCGATCGAACGGCTGGCGACCGAGATCCGCCATCTGCAGCGCACCGAAGTTCTGGAAGCGGAGGAATATTTCTCGCCCGGCCAGAAGGGCTCGTCTGCCATGCCGCACAAGCGCAACCCGGTGCTGACCGAAAACCTCACCGGCCTCGCCCGCATGGTGCGCAGCGCGACGATCCCGGCGATGGAAAATGTCGCCCTGTGGCACGAGCGCGACATCTCGCACAGCTCGGTCGAACGCTATATCGGCCCCGATGCGACGATCACGCTCGATTTTGCGCTCGCGCGGCTCACCGGCGTCGTCGACAAGCTGCTCGTCTATCCCGAACGGATGCAGAAGAATCTCGACAAGATGGGCGGGCTTGTCCACTCGCAGCGCGTGCTGCTGGCGCTCACCCAGGCCGGCGTGAGCCGCGAGGACGCCTATCGCCTGGTCCAGCGCAACGCGATGAAGGTGTGGGAATCGGATGGCGCGCTATCGCTGCTCGACCTGCTCAAGAGCGATGCAGAGGTGACGGCGGCGCTGTCGCCGGAAGAGATCGAGGAGAAGTTCAACCTCGATTATCATTTCAAGCATGTCGACACGATCTTCGCCCGCGTCTTCGGTTGAACACCTGAGCGAGTAACGCCTTCACAGGACCGGACGAACCGCGATGGCCGGGCCGCGCGCCCGGCGTCAGGAGGTTCGTCGATGGTCCGTGCAGTGTCTTATGGTGTGAGCGCGCCACTGACAGTGGCCTTTCATGCCGGTTCGCAGGGCGAATGGCAGGTCGTGCGGCAAACGACCCGGACGGGCGAGGACCTGCCCGTTGCCGCGCGCATCGGCACCGGCAATCCCGTGGACACGCCGCTCTGGACGCTGACCGGCTTCACCTCGAACCTGCGCTATACCACGGCCTCCGAACGCCAGCGTCTCGATGCGCGCTCGGCGCCGCTGGGGCGCAGCGAAGCGCGGATGGCCGCGCTGATCCCGATCCGCAAGTCGGCCGCCTGGTGGGCGATGGCGCAGGACGAGCGCCGCGCGGTCTATGAACGCTCCGGCCACACGCCGATCGGCCTCGGCTATCTCCCCGGCATCGCGCGCCGCCTGCATCACTGCCGCGACCTTGGCGAACCGTTCGATTTCCTCACCTGGTTCGAGTTCGAACCCGAGCTGGAAGGCGAATTCGACGATCTGCTGGCGCGGCTGCGCATTACCGAGGAATGGCGCTATATCGATCGCGAGATCGATATCCGGCTGATCCGCACCGACTGACCCGGGCTATTGTCCGCTAGGACAGCGGACTGGCCAAGCCGCAATTATCCTCCTATGCTGGCCACCGACCGCCGGGACGCGGGCTGGCTTGAGGGAGAATGCGCTTGAGGGAGACTGGGCGGTCATGCAGTTTCTGAAGACACTTGTGCTCATCATGATCGCGGTGGTGTTCGTCGTGTTCGCCTATAACAACTGGCAGGCGGTGACGGTGGACCTGTGGGGCGGGCTTGAGCTGGTGACCAAGCTGCCGGTGCTGCTGCTGCTCACGTTCCTGGCAGGGGTGCTGCCCGCATGGGCCTATCATCGCACCGCGATGTGGCGGCTGAGGCGGAGGCTGGCAACGCTGGAGGCGAACCAGGCGCGCACGGCAGCGACGCCTTTGGCTGCACCGGCATCGGCACCGCCGCAAGCCACCGAATTTGCAGACCATGCCGAGCCCGAACCGGTATTGCGGTCGGTCTGAAGGATCATAACAGGGGCCCGTTTTCCATCATGTCCAATCCTATCTATCTCGCGGTCGATCTTCCCGATCTGGCCCGCGCCACCGCTCTGGTGCAGCAGGTGCGCAGACATATCGGCGGGGTGAAGCTGGGGCTGGAATTCTTCTGCGCGCATGGCCATCACGGCGTGCACGAGATCGCGAAGATCGGCCTGCCGATCTTTCTCGACCTCAAGCTGCATGACATCCCCAACACCGTCGCCGCCGCGATGCAGGCCATCCATGTGCTCGAACCCGCTATCGTCACCATCCATGCCGCCGGTGGCCGCGCGATGATGGAGGATGCCAAGGCGGCCGCCGGTGCGAACACCAAGGTCGTCGCGGTCACCATGCTCACCAGCCTCGACGATACCGACATCGCGCGGATCGGCTTTGCGGGAAGCACGCACGACAACGTGCTGCGACTGGCAGAGCTGTCGCATCAGGCCGGTCTCGACGGCATCGTCTGTTCGGGGCACGAGGTCGGTGCGGTGCGTCAGCAATGGCGCGACGGCTTTTTCGTCGTCCCCGGCGTCCGCCCCGCCAGCGCCGCAATGGGCGACCAGAAGCGCGCCGTCACCCCGCGCCAGGCGCGCGACGCAGGCGCCTCGGTGCTCGTCATCGGCCGCCCGATCGCGCGCGCAGAGGATCCCGACCAGGCCGCGCGCGACATCATGGCGACGTTGTAGGGATCGCCCCACAGACCCCTTTCGTCACCCTGAACTTGTTTCAGGGCCCATTTCGCCTAACTCTCCAACCTAGCCCAGACGCACAATGGGTGCTGAAACAAGTTCAGCATGACGGAAAGACGACGGCTCAGAGCACATGACCACCCTCATCAAGATCTGCGGACTTTCCACCGAGGCGGCGATCGATGCCGCCGCGCGCGAGGGCGCCACGCATATCGGCCTGGTGCATTTCGAGAAGAGCCCGCGTCATGTCACGCTGGAGCAGGCCGCCGACCTGCGTCGCCGCACGCCGTCTCATGTCCAGGTCGTGCTGCTGCTGGTCAACGCCTCGCCCGAGTCGACCCAGCGCGCCCAGCGCACCGTGCGCCCCGACGTCATCCAGTTCCATGGCTCCGAAAAGCCCGAATGGCTGCGGATCGTGAAGCAGCATATGCCGGTCGAGGCGTGGAAGGCTCTGGGCCTGCGCAGCGCAGACACGTTGACTAACGCACGCCGTTTCGATGGCAGCGCCGACCGGCTGCTGTTCGATGCCCCGGCCCAGGCGCTGCCCGGTGGAAACGGATCGGTGGTCGACTGGTCGCTGCTGGTGGGCCATCATCACGCCCTGCCCTGGGGGCTGGCCGGCGGGCTGAGCCCCGACAATGTCGGGGAAGCCCTGGCCGCGACGCGGGCCCCGCTGGTCGATGTCTCCTCGGGCGTGGAGAGCGCACCGGGAGTCAAAGATATGGACAAGATCGCCCGCTTTTGCCAAGCGGTTCGCGACCATGACCAACACCGCAACCCAGCTTAACAGCTATCGCAATCAACCCGACGCGCAGGGCCATTTCGGCCCCTATGGCGGGCGCTATGTTGCCGAAACCCTGATGCCCCTGGTGCTCGATCTGGAGAAGCACTATCGCGCCGCGAAAGCCGACCCCGCCTTCCAGGCGCAGTTCGACGACCTGCTCGAACATTATGTCGGCCGCCCCAGCCCGCTCTATTATGCCGAACGGCTGACCGAGGAATTGCGCAAGGACGCCCCTGAAGGCAAGGGCGCACAGGTCTGGTTCAAGCGCGACGAGCTGAACCACACCGGCGCGCACAAGATCAACAACTGCATCGGCCAGATCCTGCTCGCGATGCGCATGGGCAAGACGCGGATCATCGCGGAAACCGGCGCGGGCCAGCACGGCGTCGCCACCGCGACCGTCTGCGCGCGCTTCGGCCTGCCCTGCGTGATCTATATGGGCGCGACCGATGTCGCGCGGCAGCAGCCCAATGTGTTCCGCATGAAGCTGCTGGGCGCGGAGGTCGTGCCGGTGACCTCGGGCGCGGCGACGCTCAAGGATGCGATGAACGAGGGGCTGCGCGACTGGGTCGCCAATGTCCACGATACCTTCTACATCATCGGCACCGCTGCGGGTCCGCATCCGTACCCCGAACTGGTCCGCGATTTCCAGAGCGTGATCGGCAAGGAAGCACGCGCGCAGATGATGGCGCGCACCGGCCGCCTGCCCGACCTGCTGGTCGCGGCGATCGGCGGCGGATCGAATGCGCTGGGGCTGTTCCACCCGTTTCTCGACGATGATGTCAAGATGCTGGGCGTCGAGGCAGCGGGCTATGGCCTGGATGGCGACCAGCATGCCGCGAGCCTGCTCGGCGGCTTTCCCGGCATCCTGCACGGCAACAAGACCTATCTGCTGCAGGACGAGGACGGCCAGATCACCGAGGGCCATTCGATCAGCGCGGGCCTCGACTATCCCGGCATCGGCCCCGAACATGCCTGGCTCAAGGACATGGGCCGCGTCGAATATACCGCGATCACCGACGACGAGGCGCTGGACGCCTTCCAGCTGCTCTGCCGCACCGAGGGCATCATCCCCGCGCTGGAGCCGAGCCATGCCATTGCAGCGGTGGCCAAGGTCGCCGCGACCATGGACCGCGACCAGATCATCCTCGCCAACCTGTGCGGACGCGGCGACAAGGATATCTTCACCGTGGCGGAAAAGCTGGGAGTGGAGATGTAGCTAGAAGCCCTCTCCCCTTCAGGGGGGAGGGTTGGGAGGGGGGAATGCGATGCGGCCCGGGAAACTGACCAAACGTGCAAGGGCCATGCGCATCGAAGCTACCGAACCCGAAATCAGGCTATGGCTTGAGCTTCGAGCCAAAAGATTTGCCGGAGTGAAATTCCGGCGGCAAAAAGTGATTGGGAATTACATCGTCGATTTTGCCTCGCGCAATCCGATGCTGGCGATCGAGGTTGACGGCGACACCCATGACGGGCGTGAAGCCTATGGTGCGGCGAGGACGAAGTATCTGGAAAGCCAGGGCTATCGGGTGCTGCGTTTTACCAACTATGATGTAATGACCGCGATGGAAGGTGTGTTGATGTTGATCGAAGCGGCGGTGCAGGCCCCCCTCCCAACCCTCCCCCCTGAAGGGGAGAGGGCTATATGAGCGCGCGCCTCTCCTCCGCCTTCCCCGCCGATCGCGCGGCGCTCGTCTGCTTCGTCACGGCTGGCGATCCCACGCCCGCATCCACGCCCGCAATCCTCGATGCATTGGTCGAGGGCGGGGCGGACGTGATCGAGCTCGGCATGCCGTTCACCGATCCGATGGCCGATGGCCCCGCGATCCAGAAGGCGAACCTGCGCTCGCTTGCCGCTGGAACGACCACTGCCGATATCCTGAAGATCGCGACCGATTTTCGTGCCCGTCACCCCGATGTGCCGTTGGTGCTGATGGGCTATGCCAACCCGATGACCCGGCGCGGGCCCGAATGGTTTGCCGATGCCGCTGAAGCAGCAGGCGTCGATGGCGTGATCTGCGTCGATATTCCCGCCGAGGAAGACGCGGCGCTCGGCCCCGCGCTCCGCGCCAAGGGCATCGCGCCGATCCGGCTGGCGACCCCGACCACCGATGCCGCGCGTCTGCCCGCCGTGCTCGAAGGTGCAGGCGGTTTCCTCTATTATGTCTCGGTCGCAGGGATTACCGGCAAGCAGCAGGCGGCACAGGCGAGCATCGAGGAAGCGGTGACGCGCCTCAAGGCCTCGACCGAGCTGCCCGTCGCGGTCGGCTTTGGTGTGCGCACGCCGGAGCAGGCCGCCGCCATCGCGCGCGTCGCCGATGGCGTGGTCGTCGGCAGCGCAATCGTCGATATCGTAGCCCAGCATGGCGCGGATGCGGCAGCGCCCGTGCGCGACTATATCCGCAGCCTCAGCACCGCCATCGCCGCCGCCCGCCAAACCACGAACGCCTGACAGGAGCATCCCCCATGAGCTGGTTCAGCCGTGTCCGCAATTCGATTCCGTTGATCGCCAAGCGCGACACCACGCCCGACAACCTGTGGCACAAGTGCAAGGCCTGCGGCGAAATGGTGTTCGCCAAGGAGTTTGAGGACAATCTTTCGGTCTGCCCCAAGTGCAACCATCATGAGCGCATCGGCGCACAGGCGCGCTTTGCGATGCTGTTCGACGACAAGATCTGGGAAGAGCTGCCCGCGCCGGTGGTCAAGGAAGACCCTCTCAAGTTCCGCGACAGCAAGAAATATGTCGATCGCATCAAGGCCGCGCGCGCGGCGGGCACTGCCACCGACGCGCTGACCAACGCGCTGGGCCGCATCCAGGGGCACAAGGCCGTGGTCGGCGTGCAGGATTTCGCCTTCATGGGCGGGTCGATGGGCATGGCCGTGGGTGAGGCGTTCATCCGCGGCACCGAGCGCGCGATTGCCGAAAAATGCCCCTATGTGATCTTCACCGCCGCCGGCGGCGCGCGGATGCAGGAAGGCATCCTCTCGCTGATGCAGATGCCGCGCAGCACCGTGGCGATCAGCCGCCTGCACGCGGCGGGGCTGCCTTATATCGTCGTGCTGACCGACCCGACCACCGGAGGTGTTACCGCGAGCTATGCGATGCTGGGCGACATCCAGATGGCCGAGCCCAATGCGCTGATCGGCTTTGCGGGCCAGCGCGTGATCGAGCAGACGATCCGCGAAAAGCTGCCCGAAGGCTTCCAGCGCTCCGAATATCTGCTCGAGCACGGGATGCTCGACATGGTGGTCGAGCGCAAGGACCTGCGCGAACGGCTGGGCAGCGTGATCGATTATCTGATGGCGGCCAGGGCGGCGGCGTGACGCGAAAGCCCCTCCCCTTCAGGGGAGGGGTTGGGGTGGGGCCCGAATTGCGCCTTACGCCCTTCCCCACCCCCAGCCCCTCCCCTGCGCCGCAGGCGAGCGCAGCTCAACGGGAGGGGTGAGGCATGCCCGACCACGCCATTTCCTCGCACGCGGGCGTTCAGACCCAGCTCGACCGGCTCGCCGCGCTGTCGCCGGGGCGCGATGTGCTGGGGCTGGAGCGGATCACGGCCTTGCTCGATCGTCTCGGCAATCCGCACCACCGCCTGCCGCCGGTCTTCCATGTCGCGGGCACCAACGGCAAGGGATCGACCTGCGCATTCCTGCGCGCCGCGATCGAGGCGTCGGGCCTCAGTTGCCATGTCTATACCAGCCCGCATCTGGTGCGCTTCAACGAGCGTATCCGCCTCGCCGGTCGGCTGATCGAGGATGACCCGCTGGCCGACTATCTCGCGCGCGTGCTCGACATAGCTGAGGGCATCAACGCCAGCTTTTTCGAGGTGACCACCGCCGCCGCGTTCCTCGCCTTTGCCGAGACGCCTGCCGATGCCTGTGTGATCGAGGTGGGGCTGGGCGGCAGGCTCGATGCGACCAATATTCTGCCCGCGCCTGCGGTGTGCGGCATCGCGGCGCTGGGTATCGATCACGAGGCGTTCCTGCTCGCACCAGAGGAGGGCACGCCGGAGATCCCGCTCGAACGGATTGCATTCGAAAAGGCGGGCATCGCCAAGCAGGGCGTGCCGCTGGTCATCCAGAAATATGCCATCGGCATGATGGGCGCGATTGCGGGCCAGGCGATGCGCGCGGGCGCCTATGTCAAGGCGCGGGGCGAGGATTGGGACGCAGCGCTCTATCAGGGGCGGCTGCATTATCGCGATGTCGACGGCAAGCTCAGCCTGCCCGTGCCACGCCTGCCCGGCGCGCACCAGGCGGACAATGCCGCGCTCGCCGTCGCGATGATCCGCCACCAGAGCGCGCTCAGTATCCCCGACAGCGCATTGAGCGCCGCGATGGGCTGGGCCGAATGGCCCGCGCGGATGCAGCGGTTGAACCAGGGTCCGCTGGTCGCGCTGCTCCGCACCGACGAGCCGGTCTGGCTCGATGGCGGGCACAATCCCGACGCCGGGGCGGCGCTGGCGCGGCATGTCGCGGCCATGGGCGGCAAGGTGCACCTGGTCATCGGCATGCTGTCGAACAAGCAGCCCAGCGCACTGCTCGGCCCGCTCGAACCGCATCTTGCCAGCGTCACCGCGCTGCCGGTGCCGGGGCATGAATGGCACGATGCCGATGCGTTTCAGCGATGCCTCTCCTCGGGGATCGAGGTGGTGGCGGCAGCGGATGTGCGCGCGGCGATGGCGCTGCTGGCCGAGCGCGAGGCCGCCCCGGTGCTGATCGCGGGCTCGCTCTATCTGGCGGGCGAGGTACTCAGGGCCAACGGCCAGGAGCCGGATTGAACCGTCATTCCCGCGCACGCGGGAATCCCGCTTGAGCGCAACGGTGACAAGAAAGCGGGCCCCCCGCGTGCGCGGGGGTGACGAAAAACCGGGGCTTGGGTTACTCCCCGCTCTCCTCGGTTCCCGCGGTGCCAAGCGAGCGATCGACCAGCCCGCTCGCCATCATCCACCAGAACAGCAGCACGCCCGGCAGCGCGGCCACGGTCGTCACCAGATAGAAATTGGTGAAGCCCAGCTGCTCGATCATTCCGCCTGCGAGCGTTCCGGTTAGGAACCGCCCGGTGATGCTGGCTGCTGCGGAGAGCAGCGCAAATTGGGTCGCGGTGAACTCGAGGTTGCACAGCGCCGAGAGATAGGCGACCACACACACCCCGCCGATGCCGCTGGCGAAATTCTCGAAGCCCATCGCGCCTGCCATCGCCCAGGTGCTGTGACCGACCGTGGCAAGCCCGGCAAAGGCGAGGTTGGAGACCGCCATCAGCACCAGGCTGATCAGCACCGAGCGCTTCATGCCCAGCCGCGCATAAAGCACCCCGCCGACGAAAATCCCCGCGAGCAGCGCCCAGAAACCTAGGCCCACGTCATAGATCGCCAGCTCGTCATTGGTGAAACCCAGATCCTCGAACAGCAGCCGCAGCGTCAGGTTGGCGAGCGTGTCGCCGATCTTGTGCACCAGCACGAATAGCAGCACGACCAGCGCGCCCTGACGCTTGAAGAACTCGGCGAGCGGGCTGACATAGGCGATCGCCGCGGCGACCGGTCCCTTCAAGGGCTTGGGCTCTTGTCCGCGCGCCGGCTCACCCATCACCAGCCCGGTGATGACCGCGAACAGCCCGAAGAACGAGACCGCGATATAGGCCGTGGTCCAGTCGCTGCGCGCCGCGACGATCAGCGCCACCGATCCGGCGAGCGCCGCGCCGATGCGCCAGCCATACTGGCTCATCCCCGATCCCACGCCCAGTTGGTGCGGTTCGAGCAGTTCGATGCGATAGGCATCGATCACGATGTCGAAGGTCGCGCCCGCCACCCCGACCAGGATCGCGGCGACCGCGACGCTGGCAATATCGGCTTCAGGGTCGGCGAGCCCCAGATTCATGATCGCGACCATGACCAGCACCGCGCACAGGATCAACCACGAGACGCGCTGGCCCAGCCGCCCCAGCAGCGGCAGCTTCACCGCATCGATGATCGGCGCCCAGAGCCATTTGAAATTGTACGCGAGGAAGGTGAGCGCGAACGCGGTGACGGTGGATTTCTCGATGCCCGATTGCGCGAGGCGCGTCGAAAGCGTCGCTGCGATCATCGCAAAGGGAAAGCCCGAGGAAATGCCCAGGAACAGCGCGGCGAGCGGTGCCGCCTCGGTATAGGGGCGCAAGCCCACCGGCAGCGACGCGCGCCAGCCCGTTGCCTCGGGGGCGATCCCGGCGGTGTTTTCGGTCATTCAGCTTCCCTTCCCGTGTCCCGGGGCAGGAAACTAGCGGCACCAGCGATTTACGCCAGAGGCTTTTGCGCGCGCTGGCCCGGTCAGATCACCGCCGATCCGATCACCGGCCCGCCCGGCCCCTGCCGCACCAGCAATGCGTGCCGATCCGCGCCGGTCACGCGGAGCATGTCGGGCGTGATCGTGACGGTCTGCGCGCCGCCGGTCCACGCGCCAAGATTGCGCTCCGCGAGCACAACATTGGTATAGTGCACCTTTCGTCCGCCATTCTCTCCAGCACCGATGCTGACCGTGCGCCCGGACGCGAGCGCGACCAGCACCAGCTCGGCCTGCTGGCCCTTGGGACCATCGAGCATCACCTGTTTGCCCATGTCGGCAGCAGCGAGGCGGACGCTAAGCCCCGCCTTGCGCCGCGCGGCCGCAGCGGTGGCCAGAAGCCCGCGCACCTTCGCCTCCTGCGATCCCACCGTCTGCGCACGCCCATCGACCACGACCTGCGGCGTATAGATATTCGCGCCCCCAAAGGCCCTGTCGCCATATTGCCGCTGCAGCCTGGTATTCTCCTCGCGGCCCAGACTGTCCTTCCAGCCGAGCCGATCCCAATAGGTGACCGGACGGCTGATCACCAGCACGCCGGGGTCGCGCGCCAGCCTGGCCGCTACCGCATCGGCGGGCGGACAGGACGAGCAGCCCTGGCTGGTGAACAGTTCGGCGACTACTGGCCCCGCCGCGCTCTGCGTGAGCGCGGCGGGTGGCGCAGCGTGTTGGGGATCGGTTGCCGCCTGCGAAGGATCGGCTCTTCCCTCTATCAGCACAAACGCGGTCAGTGCGGCCAGCGCCGCCATCGGAATCCAGATTTTCAGCATGTTGATATCCTCGCGCGCAGCCTGTGCGCTCCATGAGCGCGAGGTTCGCCCGAGACCGGCGCGCGGTTACGCTGCCGAATAGAGGTTGAGCGGCTTTGGCATGGCCTTGGGCGTCTTGCCGCGGATCAGCAGATCGACCGCGTGGATCGCCTTGACCAGTTCGGCGGCACTGTAAGGCTTGATCAGACAGCCGATCGCATATTGTTTCGCATGGCCGGGGCACGTGCCGGTCGCGAACAGCACGGGTATGTCGCGCTCGCTCGCGACGCGGGCGACCTCGACCCCGCTGCCGCCGCGCGACAGGTTGACGTCCGCCAGCACCAGATGGATCGGTTCGCGCTCCAGCACCGCGATCGCCTCGGCCTCGGTATCGACCGTCGCGACCACGCGATAACCCGCATCGACCACGCGCAGCTCGTTGTCGAAAGCGACCAGCGGCTCGTCTTCGACGATCAGGATGGTTTCGATCGACCGGGTAAACCGCGAAAACAGCATGGGGAACTTTCTGAACGGGCGGGCGGCGGGAAAAGCAAATACGCCGGGTGCAATTCTTGCGTTCCCGCGCGCCCGCTTCGACGTTATAGCAGCGCGCATGCCCCCCCGGAAACCGAAATTCGATCCGCTCGACGACAGCCCGTCGCCGCGCGCTGCACAACCCAAGGCCCGCACCTCCACGCTCGGCGAAGGCCAGCGCATCGCCAAGCTGCTGGCGCGCGCCGGCATCGCCTCGCGCCGCGAGATCGAGCGGATGATCGAGGGCGGACGCGTCGCGCGGGATGGTGTCGCCATCACCACGCCCGCCACGGTGCTGACCAGCCTCAATGGCATCACCGTCGATGGCAAGCCAGTCAAGGAGCCTGCACCCGCCAAGCTATGGTGCTTTCACAAGCCCGCCGGGCTGCTGACGGCCGAGCGCGACTTTACCGGACGACCGACGATCTATGAACATCTCGCCAAGGTCGCGCCCGATGCGCCGCGGATGATGCCGGTCGGCCGGCTCGACCTCAATACCGAGGGCCTGCTGCTGATGACCAATGACGGCGAATTGAAGCGCCAGATGGAGCTGCCCGCTACCGGCGTCGAGCGCACCTATCGCGCACGCGCGTTCGGCGAGGTCAGCCAGGCGCAGCTCGAGGACCTGATCCATGGCATCACCATCGAGGGCGTTCGCTACGGCAAGATCGACGCCAATCTGGAACGCCGCACCGGGCGCAACGGCTGGATCGAGATGACGCTGACCGAGGGCAAGAATCGCGAGGTTCGCCGCGTGCTCGAACATCTCGGCCTCAAGGTCTCGCGCCTCATTCGCACCCGCTACGGCCCGTTCGTGCTCGATGGGCTCGATGTCGGCGCGATAGAGGAAGTGCGCCGCCACGACGTGGTGGCATTCAGGAAGACGCTGAAATGAGGGGCGTGCGATATAACCACTCTCCCTTGAAGGGAGAGGGTTGCGCAGTCTTGGCGACGAAGGAGCCTAGACGAAGCTGGGTGAGGGTGATTCGGGCGAGAAACCGCGCAAGCGTTGCTGCCCCTCATCCAACTCCGCCTAGCCGCGCTGGCGCTTGGCAAGGCTGCGTATCCTTCTCCCCCACCGGGGAGAAGGTTTAGTCATGTTGCGCATCATTTCGGGCGAATGGCGGGGGCGCAAGCTCAAGGCCCCGCCGGGCGACACCACCCGCCCCACCGCCGACCGGACCCGCGAAACCCTGTTCTCGATGCTCACCAGCCGCTTGGGCTCGTTCGAGGAACTGAGCGTGCTCGACCTGTTCGCAGGATCGGGCGCGCTGGGGCTCGAAGCCCTGTCGCGCGGGGCGGACCGGTGCGTGTTCGTCGAGCAGGACCGGCCTGCCATCGATGTGCTCAAGGGCAATATCCGCCTGCTCGGCGCCGATGCGCGCTGCGAGGTGCGGCCGAGTTCCGCACTCTCGCTGGGTCCGGCGATCAAGCCATTCGACCTGATCCTGCTCGACCCGCCTTATGGTACCGGCGCGGGCGCGGTCGCGCTCGACAAGCTGGGCCGCCTGGGCTGGTTCGCACCCTCGAGCTGGATCAGCGTCGAAACGTCAGCCAAGGAGAAGCTGGAGGTCGCCGGGTTCGAGATCGACACCGAGCGCGTGGTCGGCAAGGCCAAGCTCACGCTGTTGCGGCCTGCGGCGTCTGTGATAGACTGAACCGACGGCCAAATATTCGCCGATCGAGTCCGAATTCGCCTCGTCCGAGGAGGAAGAGGCCTATGACGCATGGTTCCGCGCCAAGGTCGAACGCGCGCTGCAATCGACCGGGCCCTTCATCCCGCATGAAGAGGTGATGAGGCAAGCTCACGAGATTATTGAAACGGCGAGGCAAAGAACCGCTGGCCGTTTTCCGGCGAACGCCGGAATCCAGAGCGACGCAAGTGCAACCTGACTCCTGGGCTCCGGCGTTCGCCGGAGAACGAGCCAGAATTTAACTTATCGCTCGCCCCCGCTGCACCCACAGCCCGGCAAAGCTCACCAGCCCCGCTGCCGCCAGATACAGGCCCACCGCGTCCGCGCCGCCCCGGTCCGCCAAGGCCTGGGCGGCAATCGGGGCGACTGCGCCGCCGATGATGCCGCCGCCGTTGAACGCCACCGACGCGCCGGTATAGCGCACGCGCGCGGGGAATTGCTGCGGCAGCCAGGCGCCGAGCGGGCCATAGACGAAGCCCATGACCAGCAGCGCCACAGACAGCGCGATCCAGGCGAGCCAGAGCGAGCCTGACCCGAGCAGCGGTCCGAACATCAAGCCGACGCCGACGGTCGCCGCGCAGCCGATCATCAGCACCCGCCCGCTGCTGGTCGCGTCTGACCGATAGCCCGACACGACGATGCCCAGCGCCAGGAACAGGATCGCGCCCAGCTGCACGATCAGGAAGCTCGTGCGGTCATGCCCCAGCGCGGTGGTGGCATAGCCGAGCGCAAAGGCGGTCGAGAGGTAGAAGATCGCAAAGCACGCGACGACCGCGAACGTGCCTGCCAGCGTTGCGCGCAGATGGTGGCGCAGCAGCTCTGCCACCGGCACCGGCGCGGGCCGCTCGGCCTCGAGTACGCGTGCAAAATCAGGCGTCTCGCTGATCTTGAGCCGCACCCAAAGCCCGAGCCCCACCAGGATGCCGCTCGCGAGGAACGGCACGCGCCAGCCCCAGGCGATGAACTGCTGTTCGGTAAGGTTCAGGCCCAGCAGAAGGAACAGCCCGTTGGCGGCGATGAAGCCCACTGGAGCCCCCAGCTGTGGGGCCATGCCAAAGCGCGCCGCCCAGCCCGGAGGCGCGTTTTCCACCGCCAGCAAGGCCGCGCCACCCCATTCGCCGCCCAGACCGAAGCCCTGGCCGAAGCGCAATATGCACAGCAGCAGCGGCGCGACCCAGCCGACCATCTGCCAGGTCGGCAGGAACGCGATCAGCAGCGTCGATCCGCCCATCAGCAGCAATGAGGCGACCAGGGTCGACTTGCGCCCGATCCGGTCGCCGAAATGCCCGAAGGCGATCGCGCCGACGGGCCGCGCGAAAAAGGCGAGCCCGAAGCTCATATAGCTCAGCATCAGCTGGGCCGAGGCGCTTTCGGAGGGGAAGAACAGCGGTCCGAACACCAGGGCGGCGGCGGTCGCATAGATATAGAAATCGTAGAATTCGACCGCGGTGCCGACCAGCGATGCGGTCAGCACCCGTTTATGGGTGCGATATGGATGCGTCATTCGGCCCTCCCCGGCACGCGACCGTTAACGCGAGGGTGCGGCTTGGCAAGCAGAAGCGCGCGTTTGCGGCAAGGCGAACAGCCAAAAGGGGCCGCGGTTGCCCGCGACCCCTTTATGGAAGAGAAGGAAGTGTGAAGGGTAGTTCAGGAGTAATCAGGCGGCGATCACCTCGCCATCGGCCTCCGGATCGCGCAGCACATAGCCGCGGCCCCAGACGGTCTCGATATAATTCTCGCCCCCGCAGGCCAGCGCCAGCTTCTTGCGCAGCTTGCAGATGAAGACGTCGATGATCTTGAGTTCGGGTTCGTCCATGCCGCCATAGAGGTGGTTCAGGAACATTTCCTTGGTCAGCGTGGTGCCCTTGCGCAGCGAGAGCAGCTCGAGCATCGCATATTCCTTGCCGGTCAGGTGGACGCGGGCACCATCGACCTCGACGGTCTTGGCATCAAGGTTGACCGCCAGCTTGCCGGTGCGGATGACGCTTTGCGAATGGCCCTTGGAGCGGCGGACCACGGCGTGGATGCGGGCGATCAGCTCTTCGCGGTGGAACGGCTTGGTGACATAATCGTCGGCGCCGAAACCGAACGAGCGCACCTTGCTGTCCATTTCCGAAATGCCGGACAGGATGAGCACCGGCGTCTGCACCTTGGCGACACGCAGCTTCTTCAGCACGTCATAGCCGTGCATGTCGGGCAGGTTCAGGTCCAGCAGGATGATGTCGTAATCATAGAGCTTGCCGAGGTCGAGGCCTTCCTCACCCAGGTCGGTGGTATAGACATTGAAACCCTCGGTCGTGAGCATCAGCTCGATTGCCTTGGCCGTGGTCGGCTCATCTTCGATCAAAAGCACCCGCATGTGCAGCCCCTTTTCGCCCGTGCCATCGGCACCGTTCAGTCATCTGGACCCAAGAACGGATCGACGAGGAAAACATTAACCATATTTTTTTGGGGGCAAAAGGTTAATTTTGAATTAACCGGCCTGACTCCACGAGTCGCGTCGGCCTGCGCAGGCACGAGGGGGCTCAAAAGACTCCCATTTCCGGCACTTAGGCGGTCCTTTTCGGTTCGTCGCTTTTGATCGAGTAGCGCCAATTGGTTTCCAATTGGTAACGGAGATGAAACGCGAATTTACTCCCCTTGCAAACCTTTACGCAGCCAGGCGATCAGGGCCTCGACCCGCGCTGGCCTGTGCGGCGAGGGCGGCGTGACGATGCTGAGCGTCAGCGGTTCGAACCGCCATTCGGGAAGCAGATGCACCAGCCGCCCGTCGGAAAGACCCTCCATGCAGAAGAAATCGGGCAAGGCGGCGATGCACTGACCGTCGAAAACCGCGGGCATCGCGGCATCGGCATTGTTGACGATCAGCGCAGGCTGCGAGCGGGCGAGCACGCGCGTCCCGTCGGGTCCCGTCAGCGGCCAGAGTCCCGGCTGCGGGCTGTTGGCATAATGAACCGCCTTGTGCGCCTCCAGCTCTGCGGGATGGCTCGGGGTGCCGTGGCGCGCGCAATAGCCGGGCGCGGCGATCAGGTAGAGACTGACGGTGCGCAGCCGGATCGCGCGCAGGCTGCTGTCGGGCAGCACCGCGATGCGCAGCGCCATGTCGAAACCCTGATCGACCAGGTCGACCCGCGCGTCGGACAGGTGCATGTCGATCAATATGCCGGGGTGCAGCGCCATGAACTGCGCGATCAGCGGCGCGACCGCGCTGAGGCCGAAGCTCATCGGCACCGCGATGCGCACGGTTCCGCTCAGGAGCACCGCCTCGTCGCGCGCCGCCTCGACCGCCGCCTCGCCATCCATCCGGATGCGCCGCGCATGATCGACCAGCGACCGCCCCGCCGCCGATAGCGACAGCCGCCGCGAGGTGCGGTGGAACAGCACGGTGCCGAGTTCCGCCTCGAGCCGCGAGACCGCCTTGGACACCTTGGCCTTGGACAGGCTCAGCGCATCGGCCGCCCCGGTAAAGCTGCCGGTATCGGCCACGGCCGCGAAAACCGCCCAGGCCTCGAAATCGGGAAGTCGCATATCCGGAAACAATCCTTTTCCAAACTGGCTATTTTGGAAACGATAGCTCAGGACTATCTGTTGCTCAAGCCAAGGCGTCGGCGTCGGTCCGGTGCCAGCAAGGAGCAAGTGACATGATCGAGAAACGCGATTTTTCCACCCTGGGTCACGCCAATCACGGTTGGCTCAATGCCCGCCACCATTTCTCGTTCGGCGGCTATCACGATCCGGCCCGCATGGGCTGGGGTAGCCTGCGCGTCTGGAACGACGACGAGATCGCCCCCCGGAGCGGCTTCCCCACCCACCCGCACCGCGACATGGAGATCATCACCTATGTGCGCACCGGCGCGATCACCCACCGCGACAGCCTGGGCAATGAAGGCCGCACCGAGGCGGGCGACGTCCAGGTGATGAGCGCGGGAACCGGTGTGGCGCATAGCGAGTTCAACCTGGAGGACGAGGAAACCCGGCTGTTCCAGATCTGGATCATCCCCGATGAAGCGGGCGGTGCTCCGCGCTGGGATGCCAAGCAGTTCCCCAAGGGTGAGCGTTCGGGCAAGCTGGAGGTTCTCGCCAGCGGCCGCGATGACGACATCCTGGCGGGCGCGCTGATGATCCGGGCCGATGCGCGGCTGTCCGGGGCCACTTTGGTCAAGGGCGACAGCATCACCCACCGGATCGATCCGGCCTATGCCGCCTATCTGGTGGTCTCGGCAGGCAGCGTGAGCGTCAACGGCGTCGAGATCGGCGAACGCGATGCTGCCGCGATCACCCGCGAACCTGAGATCACGATCACGGCGCTGGAAGACGCCGAATTCCTGATCGCGGAAACCCGCACCCACTGATCCCCCCAGCCCCGCCGTCTTCCCCCTCTCGGACGGCGGGGCACCCTTTTCCCTCCCACATTCCACGAAGGAGAATTTCCATGGCAAAGGTTCTGGTGCTCTATTACTCGACTTATGGTCACATCGAGACGATGGCCGAAGCGGTCGCCGAAGGTGCGCGCAGCGAAGGTGCGGAGGTCACGATCAAGCGTGTCCCCGAAACCGTCCCCGAGGAGATTGCCCGCGCGAGCCATTTCAAGCTCGACCAGGCTGCCGAGATCGCGACGCCCGAGGAACTGGCTGATTATGACGCGATCATCGTCGGTACCGGCACGCGTTTCGGCCGCATGTCGAGCCAGATGGCGGCCTTCTGGGACCGCACCGGCGGTCTGTGGGCCAAGGGCGCGCTGGTCGGCAAGGTCGGCGCCTCGTTCACCGCGACCGCCAGCCAGCATGGGGGCCAGGAGACGACGCACTTCTCGATCCTCACCAACCTGCTGCACCACGGCCTGACCGTGGTCGGGCTCGACTATGGGTTCCAGGGCCAGCTGAGCAATGACGAGGTGATCGGCGGATCGCCTTATGGTGCCAGCACGATCGCCGGCGGCGACGGATCGCGCCAGCCGCACCAGGCCGATCTCGATGGCGCGCGCTATCTGGGCGCCAAGGTCGCCCGCACTGCGGCCAAACTGACCGCCTGACCCCCTCCCCCGCCCGCTCGGGAGCAGCCGCCCGCGTCCCCCATGTTTGGGGGATTGCGGGCGGTTTGGCATCTGCCTAGCCTCGCCGCCTGTTCTGGGGAGAGCGATGATGGTGCGGGTTGCGTTGCGGCGGATGGCGTTCATCCTGTCGATAGTCTGGGTCGCCGCTGCACCGGCCAGGGCCGAATGGCGCGAAGCCTCAAGCCCCAATTTTCTGGTCTATGCCGATCAGAGCGAAGGCGACATTCGCGAATTCACCGACATGCTCGAGCGGTACCGTTCGGCGATGCGCTATATCTACAAGCTGCCCGAAGAAGCGACTTCGCCCTCGAATCGGCTGACCGTGTTCGTCGTGCGCGACGCCAATCAGGTGCGCAAGCTGATGGGCACCAACAACCGCTATGTGCTGGGCTTCTACCAGTCGCGCGCCGGCGGGTCGGTGGCGTTCGTCCCTCGGGTCGATGACAATAGCCAGAGCGACCGCGTGTCGCAGGGCGAGCAGATATTGCTGCACGAATATGCGCATCATTTCATGTTCAGCGTGTTCGCCGGTTCCCCGCCGCTCTGGCTGCAGGAAGGCTTTGCCGAATTCTATTCCACCGCGAAGTTCGACAGCGCGGGCGGCGTCGGCCTGGGACTTTCGGCCGATCATCGCGCGGCCGAACTGGCGCTGGCCCAGGAAGTTCCGCTCGACATGCTGCTGAGCACCCGCAAATACCGGGAAAATGCCTCGAAGCGTTATGATACCTTTTATGGACGCAGCTGGCTGCTGTTCCACTACCTCACCTTTTCCGAAGCGCGCGCCGGCCAGATGGCCCATTATCTCCAGCGCATCAACGCCGGCGAAGGCGAAGAGGCCGCAGCGACCCAGGCCTTTGGCGATCTGGCCGCGCTCGACAAGGAACTGGGCGCCTATATGAAACGGCGTCGGCTGACCTATCTCAATCTGGGCGCAAGCAAGATCGCCAGCGCGCCGATCGCGATCCGCATGCTCGGCAAGGGCGAAGCCGCCATTCTCCCGGTCATGATGCGGTCGAAACGCGGTGTGAACGAGGAAACCGCCCCCGAGGTTCTGGCGGACGCGCAGAAGGTCGCGGCGCAATATCCCGACGATGCCTTCGTGCTCAGCGCACTTGCCGAGGCGGAGTACGATGCAGGCAACGACGAGGCTGCCATCGCGGCTGCGGACAAGGCGATCGCCAAGAACCCGCAGGCCGTGGGCGCGATGATCCAGAAAATCTATGCGCTGTTCCGCAAGGCTGGGGACGACGAAGCGCTCTGGCCCAAGGTTCGCGCGGCGATCTCAGCCGCCAATCGGATCGAGAACGACAACCCCATCCCCCTCGCCTATTTCTTTCGCAGCTATGCGGCAGAGGGAAAGAAGCCGCCCGAGATGGCCGTCCAGGGCCTGCGAAAGGCGCTGCAGCTGGCGCCGTATGATACGGGCAACCGGCTGACACTGGCGGATTACTTCATCCGCACCGGCGACAAGCAGGCTGCAGAGACGACCCTTGCCCCGCTGCTGAACCACCCGCACGATACCCAGCTTGCCGATCTGGCGCGCAAGCTGCTGGACCGAGGCAATGCCCAGGCCGAGCCGAGCGCTTCCGACGACAGCAGTTCGTGATCGCTTAGGCCGCGAGCACATTCCACAGGACGAGCAGCGCCACCAGCAGCACCATCGCCGCAAACAGTCGGCGCGCGATGAGCACCCTACGCGCCAGCACCCGCGCCAGAAATATGCCCGGCACCGTGCCCAGCGCACCGCCCGCCACCATGGCCGCAAGGATCGGTCCGTCGATCTGACCCGACATCGCATAGCTGGCGCTGGTCGATGCGCCGAACAGGCTCACCGAAACCAGCGACGAGGCGGCGGCGTTGGAAAGTGTCATTCCCGTTGCCGCCATCAGCCCCGGCGCGATCAGGAAGCCCCCGCCGATGCCGAAAAATCCGGCCGCCAGCCCCACCAGCAAACCGATCGGCGCGAGCTTCATCGTCCGCGCGGCATCCAGTCGCACCGCAGGATCGCCCGTGCTGGCGGGGGCGCGCATCATCGACAGTGCGACCAGCGCCATCGCCGCCGCGAAATAGCCAAGCAAAGCCTCGCCATCGACCTGTTTGGCAAAATGCGCGCCGATCATCGCTCCGGTCACACCGGCGAGTGCAAACACGCTGGCGCAGGGCCATTTGACGGCACCCGCCCGCGCCTGACCCAGCAATCCGGCAAGCGCATTGATAGCGACCCCCGCAGCCGAGGTGCCGATCGCGACGTGCACATCGGCCACGCCGACAACATAGATCAGCCAGGGCGTTGCCAGCACCGAACCGCCGCCTCCGAAAGCCGCCAGCAACAGGCCGACGATTGCGCCTCCCAGCGCCGCCAGGGCGAGCGATTCGATCATCGGGTCAGCTCAGCGACCGCCGGTTCCAGGGCATCAGCGCAAGCAGCCGCGCCATGCCGCAAAAGCCGGTGACGCCTGCAAAGCTCAGGCCCAGCCCGACAAAGACGGTGAGCGCGACAAAGGCAGGCGCAACCAGCCAGGCGAGCAAGAGACCCGTCAGAATCAGCACGCCCGCCGCAATCTGCACCTGGCGCATCAGCTCCAGCGGTGCACGCGCATTGTGCACGACCGGTTGCCCGGCCGCCTCCCAGGCCTTCAGCCCACCCTTCAGAACGAGCGTATCGACGGGCCATTGGCGCGCCAGCCGTTCCTGGTGCAGCCCCGTGCGCATGCCGCTGGCGCACATCAGGATCGGCAGGACGCCGTCCTCCAGCACCACCGGTTCCGTTATGGCTGCCGAGGCGGGGCGCAGGATCGCGCCTGGAATGTGAGCGCGCGCAAACTCATCCGGCTCGCGAATGTCGATCAGCCGCGCCAGGCCCTGATTGAGCAATTGGTGCGCCTGACGCGCATCGATGGTCGTGATTGCCATGACAAGATTCCTCAGCTTTCCGGGGGACAGTAGATCGCGGCAAGCACCTGCATGATCTGCAGCACGGCAGGGTCGGCGATCCGGTAGAAGATGCTGGTGCCCTCGCGCCGGGTCTCGACCAGCCCCTGCTCGCGCAGGCGGGCCAGATGCTGCGACAGCGCCGATTGCGACAGCGCGACCTGCTGCTGAATAGCCCCCACCGACAGTTCGCCATCCACGAGCAGGCAGAGCACCTGCAGCCGGTGCGGATTGGCGAGCAGACGCAGCATGTGCGCGGCCTCGTCGGCCTTGGCGGCCATCGCTTCGGGCAGAGGTTTGGTGAAGGAGATATCAGACATGGGGCTCATATATTCCTTGATTATAAATTAGACAAGCCTAAATTAGAGAGAGCTTAAGGAGGAGTCCCCATGCCCATCGCCATTCATCCGCATTTCGATACCGTGACCAACACGGTCAGCTATGTCGTGATCGACCGGGCCAGCGCGCGCGCGGCGATCATCGATCCGGTGCTGGATTTTGAGGCCAAGGCAGCGACGATCGCCACCACCATCGCGGACAGTCTGCTCGCGACGGTCGAACAGCAGGGCGCGACGCTCGACTATGTGCTGGAAACGCACGCGCATGCCGATCACCTGACCGCCGCGCATTACATCCGTGCGCGCACGGGCGCCAGGATCGTGATCGGCGCGCATATCCGCAACGTCCAGTCGATCTTCACCCCGGTCTTTGCCGCCGAGCCGATCGAAACCGGCAAGGTCTTCGACATGCTGGTCGAAGAAGGCGACACGCTGGCCTTGGGGGAGACCGATATCCGCGTGCTGCACACACCGGGGCATACGCCCGCCTGCCTCACCTATCTGATCGACGACGCAGCCTTTGTCGGCGATACACTGTTCATGCCCGATTACGGCACCGCGCGCGCCGACTTTCCAGGCGGCGATGCCGCAACGCTGTTTCGTTCGATCCGCAAGATCCTGGCGTTGCCGCCGGAAACGCGCATCTTTGTCGGGCATGATTATCTGCCCAAGGGCCGCAGCGATTTCCGTTGGGAAACGACCGTCGCAGAACAGCGCGCGGCCAATGTGCATGTGCATGACGGTGTGAGCGAAGCCGAATTCGTCGCGATGCGCGAAGCGCGCGATGCCACGCTCGATGCGCCCACGCTGATCCTGCCCAGTCTGCAGGTCAATATCCAGGGCGGAAAACTGCCCAGTCCGGATGCCCAGGGCCGCGCCTTCCTGCGCCTGCCCATCAACGCGCTGGGCAAGCACAGTCCCCTGCCCGCAGAGCTGTTCGAATAAGGCTGTCAGTGAGGCCGTCGCTCGCTATGAACCTTATCCGATCTCTTCCCGGGAGGCATGGATGCACTCTGCTGTTCTGAACCAAATGCTCGGCCTGATCCTTCTGGCGGGACTGGCCGGCACGATGCCGGTTCAGGCGCAGGAGCCGATGCGGCCAGGCTTTCACGCCGGGACCGTCATCCCCGAATTCGGGCCCGTCGCCAGCGCTGAGGGCCATATGCCGATCCCTGTAGAGGCGACCTTCAGCATCGCGTTCGATGTCAGTGAGCCGGGCAAGCCAGGCAGCCTCAACCGCACGATCGAAAGCGCGGCGCGGTTCATCAACATGCATGTCGAGGCGGGCGTGCCGCGCGAGGCCATCCGCATTGCAGTGGTCGCGCACGGCCAGGCGTCGTTCGACCTCACCAATGCGGCGACCTATGCGGCGAAGCATGACGGTGCCGCCAATGCCAACCTCGCCGCGATCGCAACCCTGCTGCAGCACGATGTGCAGTTCATCCTGTGCGGCCAGAGCGCGGCTGCGCTGGGCATCAAGCGCGAACAGCTGGCCCCCGGCGTCAAGCTGGCGCTCTCCGCGATGACAGCGCACGCGCAGCTGCAGCAACAGGGCTACACGCTCAATCCGTTCTGAGGCTGCCGGTTATTCGGCGGGCGCGACCGATCGCTATGTATGGGCGGCTGGCCGTCTGACCGCTACATGGCGCGCGGAGCGCTTGCGCCACCAGATCATCAGGCCGGTGACGACGAACGTGCACAGCGCGATGCCGGACAGGAAAATCGCGATCCGCCCCGCCCAGCCGAAGGCTTTGCCGCTGTGCAACGGGAACTGCCAGGCCACAACGACATCCCCCGCGCTTCCCTCGCTGAAATGCCGATCGCCGATCACCGCACCACTGCGGGCATCGACGAAAAGCCAGCGGCCGCCATTGCTGTCGATGTCGCGCGAATCGAAAAGGCGCAACCAGTAGATACCCTTCGCAGGGTTGTACGAAAGGCTATCCACCCTGGTGGCACCCGCCAGCGCCAATGCCTGATCGGCGCTGACCGGAGGACGGTCCAGCGGCTCGGCCAGCACCGCCACCGCCTGGTCGGGTCGCTTGGTCAAGGGCGAGATCCGATCGATCGCCATCAGGACATCGTCAGACCAATTGAAATATACACCCGTCGCCGCGAGCGTCAGTGTTACCGGAAAAAGCCAGAGGCCCACGGCCCGATGCAGATCGAACACCCGCTTGTGCCCCGCCGCTCGGCGACGGATGCGGAAGCTTTCCTTCCAGCGCGCGGCATTGGGAAAGGACAGCACAGCAGACGCGATATGGTCGATGATCCAGACAAGGCCGACGAGGCCGAGGATCCAGGTCATCCACGCGCCCAGGTGCAGCGAGTAATGGAAGGTGTAGAGGAAGCTCATCAGCCCGCGCCGCGACAGGTCGATCGCATTGGCATCGCGCGCGCCCAGCACCTTGGCGGTCGCCGGGTCGATAAAGACCTGCCAGTAGGAAGGACGCGCCACTGGCGACAGGCCCGGCCTCACGATGGGCTCGAGATAGACCGTCACGACATCGCCCGGTTCGTCGGGCAGGTCGATATAGCCGGGCCGGTTGCCCGGATGCACCGCGATTGCTGCCCCGACTAGTTGGCTGACAGGGAGCATCGGCCCCGGACTAGCGGTGAACCAGTCCGCATTGAGACCATGGTCGATCTCATCATGGAAGACGAGAATCGACCCGGTTGCGCCCAGGAGGAACAGCCACAGCGCCCCCAGCAGGCCGAACCAGCGATGCCACAGCACCAGGGCGGGTCTGGGCCGCATCGACGATCAGACCTGACGCAGAGGCATCAGAACGCCCATGACACTGTGGCTTCGAAGGTCCGCGGCGTGCCATAGGTCACCCGGCCCGGACCAAAGGCATCGAAGGCAAAGCTGTCGGTGAGGTTCCGCGCGTTGAGCGCAAAGCGCCAGCCATCGATCTTGTAGGAAATGACGGCATCGAGCAGCGTATAGCCCGGCAATGTCAGCGTGTTGGCATTGTTCACCGGGCGCTTGTCGACCAACGTCACGCCGCCACCAAATCCCAGCCCCTTGAGCGGCCCGGATTGCACCTCATAGCTCGACCAGATATTCGCGCTGTGCGGCGACGTGCGCTGCACCTGACGCCCGAGAAAGGCAGGCGTATTGGTGCGGGTGATCTCTGCGTCGAGATAGGCATAGCTCGCCTGGATGCTCCAGCCAGGCAGGATCGTGCCTGCCAGCGACAGCTCCACACCCTGGCTGCGCTGTTCGCCATCGAGCACCGAAAAACCGACATTGACCGGATCGGGCGTCGCCACATTGGTCTGCTCGATCCGATAGACGGCGAGCGAACCGGTCAGTCCTTCAGTCAGGTTGACCTTCGCGCCGAGTTCCAGCTGCTCGCCGCGCGTCGGGGCAAAGGCTTCGCCGGTGACGGTCCTGCCAATCTGCGGCTGGAAGGATTTGCTGTAGCTGGCATAGAGCGACACGGCCTCGCGCGGCTTGAAGACCAGGCCGATGCGCGGGCTGAAGGCACTGCCGGTCTGGCGAGTGCGCGAGCCGGCGCCCGTGTCGGTATCGACCTGCTCGAACGTGTCGTAACGGCCGCCCAGAATGAGACTCCACCGATCGCTGAAGACGACCCGGTCCTGCACGAAAAGCCCGAGCTCGCGCAGGGTGTTTCCCGCATCGAAGGTGAAGTTGAGCGCGCCGCGCCGCGCGCCGTAAACAGGATTGAAAATGTCGATCGGAGCCGATGGGTCATATTCCCGGTAACGGAAATCCGCAGTCGAGCGCGACAGATCGATCCCGGCGATCAGCTCGTGGCGAATCGTTCCAGTCGCGAAACGGCCTCGCAGCGTCGTCTGCATCTGGGTTTCGCCATAGGTGTCGAAGGAATCGAACGGGGTTCGCGACAAGGTTCGCCCATCCGCAGCCAGTGCGCCAGGCAGCTCTGCTCCGACCGCAGCATAATCGGTATCGACAAAGCGCAGGATGCTGCTGACCGACCAGTCATTGCTGAATTCATGGACCAGGCGCGCGCCGATGCGATGCTGCTCCACTTCCACGCTGCCGGTATTGACGTTGCGCCGCCGGGATATCCGGCCATTGGGATTGGGAAGAATTGTGCCAACCGCAGGCAATCCGAAATTCTGCCGGTCGAGATCGAGAAGCTTGTAGGCTCCTTCGACCGTCAGGCTGGTACGATCGCTCAGCATCGCGCGAACCGACGGCATGATGACCGAATTGCGCGTGCTCGCACCCTCGAGAAACGAGCCCTGGTCGCGCACCGACGTGCTCAGCCGATAGCTGATCTTCCCCGCCTGATCCAAGGGCCCGGTGAGATCGGCCTCCGCGCGGAAGAAGTCATAGCTGCCCAGCGTTGCCGTCACGAAATAGCCCGGCTCGGCTTCGGGTTGCTTGGTGATGAAGTTGATCGTCCCACCCGGTGAGCTATTGCCGAACAGCAAGGAGGCGGGGCCGAGCAACACCTCGATCCGTTCGATCCCGGTCAGGTCCGGGCCCAGATTGGCCGCCGGACCGTTGCCGACCTTGGACAGCATTCCATCGAGCGCGGTCGGCGCAAAGAAACCGCGGACCTGTACCCGCAGGCCGTCGAAATTGGCGGGCGCCGAATTGCGGACGCTCGGGACATTGGCGAGCGCGCTGAAGGTGTCCGCGCGTTGATCGCGCAGCAGGTCCTCGGTCAGCACCTGCACCGATTGCGGCGTATCGAGCAAAGCCGCTCCATCGCGCGTACCGACCGCGTCGAGCGCCTGATAGCCCGATGCGCGCCCCGTCACGATGATCTCGCGCCGTGCTTGTTGGTCGGCTTCTGCATCCTGGGGCTCGGCTTGCGCATGGACTGGCGATGCAGCGATCACCAGCGGCAGCGACAACAGAGCCAAACGGAAAAGGTGTCGGGGTGCAGTCACGGCCGCCTCATCAATTGTTAATGCGAGGCGTTCCTAACAATTCCGAAATGCGAGTCAATTGCAATAATTGGCATGGCGTCAGGATGGGTGATTTTGCTGCGCCAAGCCCCTGAATGATCGCTGCATCCCGCATTCGCCCGAGTAGCAGACAACAAAAACCCCGCCGGAATGCGCTTCCGGCGGGGTCTTGTCATGTCGGCTCCCCGGGCGTGGCCCAGGGTGAACGCGAGGCTTATTCGGCGTCGCTGTCCACCGCTTCGGCTTCGGCAGCAACCGGTGCCGGGGCGGGTGCCGCCTCGACCTCATTCGCCGCTGCCATCGCCTTTTGCAGCGCACGCTGCTGAGCGCGGAGCGCGGCGTCGCGGCTGTTCGCTGCGATGCGGATGCGCGCCATGCCTGCACCGGTGCCCGCCGGGATCAGACGACCGACGATCACGTTTTCCTTCAGGCCGATCAGCGAGTCCCGCTTGCCTTCCACCGCCGCCTGGGTGAGCACCCGGGTGGTTTCCTGGAACGATGCAGCCGAGATGAACGAACGCGTCTGCAGCGAAGCCTTGGTGATGCCGAGCAGCACCGGCTTGCCTTCGGCAAACTTCTTGCCTTCGGGCAGACGGGCGTTGACCTCGTTCATCTCCTCGGCATCGAGCTGTTCGCCCGGCAGCAGCGTGGTATCGCCGCCATCGGTGATCTCGACCTTCTGCAGCATCTGGCGAACGATCACCTCGATGTGCTTGTCGTTGATCTTCACGCCCTGCAAGCGATAGACTTCCTGGATTTCGCTGACCAGATATTCGGCCAGCGCTTCCACGCCCAGCACTTCCAGAATGTCGTGCGGATCAGGCGAACCCGAGATCAGGTTGTCGCCCTTCTTGACATAGTCGCCTTCCTGGACGTCGATGACCTTCGACTTCGGCACCAGATACTCGACCGGTTCGCCCTCTTCCGGGTGGATCGCGATCTTGCGCTTGGCCTTATAGTCGCGGACGAACTCGATGCGGCCCGAGACCTTGGCAATGATCGCATTGTCCTTGGGCTTGCGCGCCTCGAACAGCTCGGCCACGCGCGGCAGACCACCGGTGATGTCACGGGTCTTGGCGGCTTCACGGCTGACGCGGGCGAGAACATCGCCAGCTTCGACCTTCTGGCCATCCTCGACCGAGAGCATCGCGCCCACGGCAAGCATATAGCGCGCCGCTTCGCCCGAATCCTCGTCCAGTAGGGTGAGGCGGGGACGCAGGTCTTCCTTGGACTTCGCCTTGCTCGATCCGCGGAATTCCACGACCACGCGCTGCGCGATACCGGTGGCATCGTCGGTCTGTTCGACCAGCGTCTTGCCGTCGATCAGGTCCTGATACTTCACGACACCGCTGGTATCGGTGATCACCGGCATGGTGAACGGGTCCCATTCGGCAATGCGATCGCCGATGTTCACTTCACCATTGTCGTCGACCAGCAGAACCGTGCCGTACGGGATGCGGTGGACCGCACGCTCGCGGCCTTCCTTGTCGACGATCGCGATCTCGCCGTTGCGGGCGAGCGACAGGCGCTGGCCGCGCTTGTTCACGATGGTCGGGATATCCCGGTACTGCAGCGTGCCATCGGCCACCGCTTCGAGGTTCGACTGCTCGTTGAGCTGCGCCGCACCGCCGATATGGAAGGTACGCATGGTGAGCTGCGTGCCCGGTTCACCGATCGACTGCGCAGCAATGACGCCGACCGCCTCGCCGATGTTCACCGGCGTACCGCGAGCGAGGTCACGGCCATAGCACTTGCCGCACACGCCCTGGGTCGCTTCGCAGATCAGCGGCGAACGGATGCGCGCTGCCTGGATGCCCAGAGCCTCGATCGACGCCACAGCGGCTTCGTCGAGCAGCGTATCCTTGGCCACCACGACATCACCCGACTTCGCATCGACGATGTCCTCGGCCAGGGTACGGCCCAGGATGCGCTCGCCGAGCGAGGCGATGACCGAACCGCCCTGCACGATCGCGCGCATTTCCAGCGCCCGCTCGGTGCCGCAGTCTTCCTGCACGATGACGCAATCCTGCGACACGTCGACCAGACGGCGGGTCAGGTAACCCGAGTTCGCCGTCTTGAGCGCCGTATCCGCCAGACCCTTGCGCGCGCCGTGAGTGGAGTTGAAATACTCCAGAACGGTCAGGCCTTCCTTGAAGTTCGAGATGATCGGCGTTTCGATGATCTCGCCCGACGGCTTGGCCATCAGACCACGCATACCGGCAAGCTGCTTCATCTGCGCTGGCGAACCACGCGCACCCGAATGGCTCATCATGTAGATCGAGTTGACCGGGGCTTCGCGGCCATGCTCGTCCTTCGGCGTCGCCTTGATCTCTTCCATCATGGCATTCGCGACCTGGTCGCCGCAACGGCTCCAGGCGTCGATCACCTTGTTGTACTTTTCCTGCTGGGTGATCAGACCATCCTGGTACTGCTGCTCATAGTCGGCAACCAGCGCACGGGTCTCGTCGACCAGACGCTCCTTGCTGTCCGGAATGATCATGTCGTCCTTGCCGAACGAGATGCCGGCGCGGCAGGCGTGACGGAAGCCCAGGCCCATGATCGCGTCGGCGAACAGGACGGTGTCCTTCTGGCCGGTGTGACGATAGACCTGATCGATGACGTCGCCGATTTCCTTCTTGGTGAGAAGGCGGTTGACGACATCAAAGGGCACCTTGTGGCTCTTGGGCAGACATTCGCCGATGAGCATACGGCCCGGCGTCGTCTGGTAGCGCTTCAGATACTGGTTGCCCTGTTCGTCGGTCTGCGGAACGCGGGCGATGACCTTCGAGTGAAGCGTCACCGCACCCACTTCGAGCGCCTGATGCACTTCGGCGATGTCCGCCATCAGCATGCCTTCGCCCGGCTCGCCTTCGCGGTCCATCGACAGGTAATACAGACCCAGCACCATGTCCTGCGAGGGCACGATGATCGGCTTGCCGTTGGCGGGCGAGAGGATGTTGTTGGTCGACATCATCAGCACGCGCGCTTCCAGCTGGGCTTCCAGCGACAGCGGCACGTGAACGGCCATCTGGTCACCGTCGAAGTCGGCGTTGAAGGCCGAGCAGACCAGCGGGTGCAGCTGGATCGCCTTGCCCTCGATCAGCACGGGTTCGAACGCTTGGATGCCCAGACGGTGCAGCGTCGGTGCGCGGTTGAGCATCACGGGATGCTCGCGGATCACCTCGTCGAGGATGTCCCAGACTTCCTTGCGCTCCTTTTCCACCCACTTCTTCGCCTGCTTCAGGGTCATCGACAGACCCTTGGCGTCGAGACGCGCGTAGATGAACGGCTTGAACAGCTCGAGCGCCATCTTCTTGGGCAGGCCGCACTGGTGCAGCTTGAGTTCCGGACCGGTCACGATGACCGAACGGCCCGAATAGTCGACGCGCTTGCCGAGCAGGTTCTGACGGAAACGGCCCTGCTTGCCCTTGAGCATGTCGGACAGCGACTTCAGCGGACGCTTGTTCGCACCGGTGATGATGCGGCCACGACGGCCGTTGTCGAACAGCGCATCCACGGCTTCTTGCAGCATGCGCTTTTCGTTGCGCACGATGATGTCGGGCGCGCGCAGTTCCATCAGCCGCTTCAGGCGGTTGTTGCGGTTGATGACGCGGCGATACAGGTCATTGAGGTCCGAGGTCGCGAAGCGGCCACCGTCCAGCGGCACCAGCGGGCGCAGCTCGGGCGGGATCACGGGGATGACTTCCAGGATCATCCACTCGGGACGGTTGCCGGAATCGATGAACGACTCCACGACCTTGAGCCGCTTGATGATCTTCTTGGGCTTGAGTTCCGACTTGGTCGTCTCAAGCTCCTGCAGCAGGTCGGCGCGCTCCTGCTCGAGGTCCAGATCCATCAGCATCTGGCGCACGGCTTCGGCACCGATACCGGCCGAGAAGGCGTCCTCGCCGAACTCGTCCTGCGCATCGAGCAGCTCGTCTTCGGTGAGCAGCTGATACTTTTCCAGGCTGGTCAGGCCCGGCTCGATCACGACATAGCTTTCGAAATACAGCACGCGCTCGAGCTGCTTGAGCTGCATGTCGAGCAGCAGGCCGATGCGCGAGGGCAGCGACTTGAGGAACCAGATGTGCGCGACCGGCGCGGCCAGCTCGATATGGCCCATGCGCTCGCGGCGCACCTTGGTCACGGTCACTTCCACGCCGCACTTTTCGCAGACGATGCCCTTGTACTTCATCCGCTTGTACTTGCCGCACAGGCACTCGTAATCCTTCACCGGACCGAAGATGCGCGCGCAGAACAGGCCGTCACGCTCGGGCTTGAACGTGCGATAGTTGATCGTTTCGGGCTTCTTGATCTCGCCGAAGGACCACGACCGGATGCGCTCGGGGCTGGCGAGACCGATCTGGATCTCGTCGAAGGTTTCCGGCTTCACGGCGGGATTGTTGAATTTGGTCAGTTCGTTCATTTTCTGCTCCATTTAAGCCCTCTCCCCTTCAGGGGAGAGGGTTGGGAGAGGGGCTTTCGCCGAGGGAAGCCTGTGACTCCCCCTCTCCCCGGCCCTCTCCCTGCGAAGGGGAGAGGGAGGGACAATCTTACTCCGCGGCTTCCGGCAGTGCGTCCGGGCCTTCGTCCGGATCGGGCAGCGCGTCGAGCGAGTTCAGCTCGACGTTCAGGCCCAGCGAGCGCATTTCCTTGACCAGCACGTTGAAGCTTTCAGGGATGCCGGCCTCGAACGTGTCGTCACCCTTGACGATCGCCTCATAGACCTTGGTGCGGCCGACCACGTCGTCGGACTTCACCGTCAGCATTTCCTGCAGCGTATAGGCCGCGCCATAGGCCTGGAGCGCCCAGACCTCCATTTCCCCGAAGCGCTGGCCACCGAACTGGGCCTTGCCGCCCAGCGGCTGCTGGGTGACGAGGCTGTAGGGGCCGATCGAACGTGCGTGGATCTTGTCGTCGACCAGGTGGTGCAGCTTGAGCATGTAGATATAGCCCACGGTCACCTTGCGGTCGAACTTGTCGCCGGTACGGCCGTCGTACAGATCGACCTGGCCCGACGGGTCGAGACCCGCACGCTCCAGCATCCGCGACACGTCCGCCTCGCGCGCACCGTCGAACACCGGGGTGCCCATCGGAACGCCGTTGCGCAGCAGGCCGGCCAGTTCGACCACGCCGTCATCCGAACGGTTGTCGATCTCGGCATGATATTCGGGACCGTAGACATATTTCAGCTTCTCGCGAACGGCATCGGGCGGCGGTCCGGCTTCCGGATTCGGATTGGCCTCGCGCCATTCGTCCAGCGCCTTCGAAATCTGCTGGCCCAGACCGCGCGCGGCCCAGCCCAGATGGGTTTCGAAAATCTGGCCGACATTCATGCGGCTCGGCACACCCAGGGGGTTGAGCACGAAGTCGACATGCGTGCCGTCTTCGAGGAACGGCATGTCCTCGATCGGCAGGATGCGGCTGATGATCCCCTTGTTGCCGTGACGTCCGGCCATCTTGTCGCCCGGCTGCAGCTTGCGCTTCACCGCGACGAACACCTTGACCATCTTGAGCACGCCCGGAGCCAGCTCGTCACCGCGCTCCAGCTTCTCGCGACGGTCATCGAACTTCTCGGTGATGCGGGTCACGGCCTCGTCATACTGGGCCTTGACGGCTTCGAGATCAGCCTGAACCGCATCGTCCTCGACCGCGAACTTCCACCACAGGTGCTTCTCGACCTCGTCGAGCAGCGCCTCGTCGATGACGACGCCCTTCTTAACGCCCTTGGGCGCAGCCGATGCGACCTGACCGACCAGCATTTCGCGCAGGCGGTTATAGGTCGCACGGTTCAGAATCGCCCGCTCGTCCTCGCGGTCCTTGGTCAGACGCTCGATTTCCTCGCGTTCGATCGCCAGCGCACGCTCGTCCTTGTCGATGCCGTGACGGTTGAACACTCGGACCTCGACCACGGTGCCCGACACGCCCGGCGACAGACGCAGCGAGGTGTCGCGCACGTCGCTCGCCTTTTCGCCGAAGATCGCGCGAAGCAGCTTTTCTTCCGGCGTCATCGGGCTTTCGCCCTTGGGCGTGATCTTGCCGACCAGAATGTCGCCAGGATGCACTTCCGCGCCGATATAGACGATGCCCGCCTCGTCGAGGTTGCGCAGCGCTTCTTCGCCGACATTCGGGATGTCGCGGGTAATGTCCTCGGGGCCCAGCTTGGTATCGCGCGCCATGACCTCGAACTCCTCGATATGGATCGAGGTGAACACGTCATCCTTCACGATGCGTTCGCTGATGAGGATCGAGTCCTCGTAGTTGTAACCGTTCCAGGGCATGAACGCGACGAGCGCGTTGCGGCCCAGCGCCAGTTCGCCCAGATCAGTCGACGGACCGTCGGCGATGATGTCGCCTTCGTTGATCACGTCGCCCACCTTCACCAGCGGGCGCTGGTTGATGCAGGTGTTCTGGTTCGACCGCTGGAACTTCATCAGCGTGTAGATGTCGACGCCCGACTTGCCCGAATCCACCGAGCCGGTGGCACGGATCACGATACGGGTCGCGTCGACCTGGTCGACGATACCGGCGCGCTTGGCGGCGATCGCAGCGCCCGAATCGCGCGCCACGGTCTCTTCCATGCCGGTGCCGACGAACGGCGCTTCGGCGCGCACCAGCGGCACGGCCTGACGCTGCATGTTCGATCCCATCAGCGCGCGGTTGGCGTCATCGTTTTCCAGGAACGGAATGAGCGATGCCGCGACCGAGACGAGCTGCTTGGGGCTGACGTCCATCAGCGTGATGATGTCGCGCGGTGCCATCAGGAATTCGCCGGCCTGGCGGGCCGAAACGATATCCTCGGCAAAGCTGCCATCGTCGTTCAGCTCGGCGTTCGCCTGCGCGATCGTGTGCTTGGCCTCTTCCATGGCCGAGAGATACACGACCTCGTCGGTCACCTTGCCGTCGATCACCTTGCGATACGGGGTTTCGATGAAGCCGTACTTGTTGACGCGGCTGAACGAGGCGAGCGAGTTGATCAGACCGATGTTCGGGCCTTCGGGCGTTTCGATCGGGCAGATACGACCATAGTGCGTCGGGTGAACGTCGCGGACTTCGAAGCCTGCGCGCTCGCGGGTCAGACCGCCCGGGCCAAGCGCGGAGACGCGGCGCTTGTGGGTCACTTCGGCCAGCGGGTTGGTCTGGTCCATGAACTGCGACAGCTGCGACGAGCCGAAGAACTCGCGAACGGCAGCGACCGCCGGCTTGGCGTTGATCAGGTCGTTCGGCATGACAGTCGACACGTCGACCGAGCTCATGCGCTCCTTGACCGCGCGTTCCATGCGCAGCAGGCCGACGCGATACTGGTTTTCCAGCAGCTCGCCCACCGAGCGGACGCGGCGGTTGCCGAGATTGTCGATATCGTCGACTTCGCCCTTGCCGTCCTTGAGATCGACCAGCGTCTTGACGACCGCCAGAATGTCCTCGCGGCGCAGCGTGGTGACGGTGTCCTCGCAGTCGAGCTCGAGGCGCATGTTGAGCTTGACGCGGCCCACGGCTGAGAGGTCATAGCGCTCGGGATCGAAGAACAGGCCTTCGAACAGCGCATCGGCGGTTTCGCGCGTCGGCGGTTCGCCGGGGCGCATCACGCGATAGATCGCATCGAGACCCATGTCGCGGCTGTCGGCCTTGTCGGCCTTCATCGTGTTGCGGATCCAGGGCCCTGTGGTGACATGGTCGATGTCGAGCAGCACCAGCTGGTCGATCCCGGCCTTGTCGAGCTTTTCCAGATTCTCGGCGGTGACCTCGTCGCCCGCTTCGATATAGATTTCGCCGGTCTGCTCGTTGATCAGGTCATAGGCGCTGTAACGGCCGAAGATTTCCTCGGTCGGGATCAGCAGGCTGGTCAGGCCATCCTTGGCGGCCTTGGCGGCGGCGCGCGGGGTAATCTTGTCGCCCGCCTTGAACGCGACTTCGCCGGTTGCGGCATCGACAATGTCGAACGCCGGCTTCATGCCGCGCCACTGTTCGGCGACGAACGGGATCTTCCAACCGCCGGTGCCGCGCTCATAGGTCACGGTCTCGTAGAAATAGTCGAGGATTTCCTCGTCGTTGAGGCCGAGCGCATACAGCAGCGAGGTGACCGGCAGCTTGCGCTTGCGGTCGATACGGACGTTGACGATGTCCTTGGCGTCGAATTCGAAATCGAGCCACGAACCGCGATAGGGGATGACGCGCGCAGCGAAGAGATACTTGCCCGATGAATGGGTCTTGCCGCGATCGTGGTCAAACAGCACGCCCGGCGAACGGTGCATCTGGCTGACGATCACGCGCTCGGTGCCGTTGATCACGAACGTGCCGTTCGCGGTCATCAGCGGCATGTCGCCCATGTACACGTCCTGCTCCTTGATATCGAGCACGGAGCGGCTTTCGGTCTCGGCATCGACCTCGAACACGATCAGGCGCAGCGTCACCTTCATCGGCGCTGCATAGGTGATGCCGCGCTGACGGCATTCCTCGACATCGTATTTGGGCGACTCGAGTTCATAGTGAACGAAGTCGAGCTCGGCGGTTCCGGCAAAGTCGCGGATCGGGAAGACGCTGCGCAGCGTCTTTTCCAGGCCCGAAACATAACCGATCGAGGGATCCGAACGCAGGAACTGTTCGTAGCTCTCGCGCTGGACCTCGATGAGGTTCGGCATTTCGCTGACTTCGTGGATGTCACCGAAGATCTTGCGGATACGCTTCATCGGGGTCGGCTTGGTGGCGGCCGATGCTCGTGCGGAAGTTGCCATAAACGTGTCTTCGCCTTTTCGTGTCTATCGATTCGGGGCGCACAAAGACGCCAAAAGGCCGCAAGCTCATGAGAACCCCATGAACCGCAGCCTATCGCGTCAGATTATCCCTGAAGCTTCCTTCGTTCGGCAGGTCCGCGCAAACCTGTCATGTCTCGAAGCGTCCGGTGTTGGAGCGCGATATAAGCGGCGCTGTTGGACTTGTCAAATGGCCCCCATCACGGCCAGGCCATCCCCGCCGGTCGGCCAGGCGAGCAAATCGGGACAGCATTGCATCCCCATTTCCTCAATCCGTCGGCACATGCGGTCGGTTGACCTGCAAATGTCGAAAAAGCGGTGAACGCTCTGCCGCCCTCCGAACGTTGACCCGATACCATGACACACATATCGCACCCCATTCGCCCGGCAAGGGCCGCGATTGCCGCCGTTCTTGCCCTGACCGCAACCCCGCTGATGGCGCAGGATCTGGCACCGGCAACCACGCCGACGGTGGCGCCGACGCTGCCCCAGGCGCAGCCAGCGCAGCCCTTGGTGCCAACGACGGCGCTTCCGGGCATCAGCGCACCGGTGGCCACGACACAGGCCCCGACCGTCCAGGCCCAGCCGCCCGTTGCAGCGCTGCCTGGCACGCCGCTGGCGAGCCCCGTTGCTCCGCCCGCCGTGACGGATGTGCCGGTGGCTGCGATCGCACCGACGGCCGAGGTGGAAGCGGCCCCCGCTCCGCGAGCAGCCCGCCCCCAGACAGCGGAACGCGCAGCACCGCCGCGCCTGGCCCAGGCCGAGCCCGCCAATCCGAGTCCTGCGACCGGCGCGGAAATTGCCGATCCGGTTGAAACCCTGGCAGGCGAAGATTTGACGGCGATTCCTCCGATGACCAATGGTGGCACCGTTACCGAAACGCCGACATCCGAAGTGACGGCTCCCCCGCCCGCACCGGCCGAAGGCGATGGCGAGGTCTGGGGTTGGATGGCCGCCCTGCTGGCAGCGCTGGGCGTGGGAGGTGGCGCGATCGCGCTCCGCCGTACCCGGACGCGCAAGAGCGCCGCGATGATGGCCGCAGCGCGCGCGGAAGATGCGGAATATGATCGCCGCCTTGCCTCGCCGCATGCGCGTCCGCCGGTAGCACCGACCATGGCGGCTGCCGCTCCCGCGACGGCGAGCTTCGCGCAGCCGGTGACCCATCCCGCGCCTGCCCGGCCTGCCTCGCGCACGGGCAATCCGGACAGCCCGATCGACCACCGCCGCCTCGAAGCGCTGATCGCGCAGCGCCCGAACCGCGACAACCCGTTCAAGACCCGCGCCAACCGCAAGCGCCGTGCGCTGTACCTGATGCGCAACGGCTATGGAATGCAGAGCGCAGCCTGATAACAAGAATGGAACGACACCTGCGCATATCGGGGAGGCGGCGATCCGCCTCCCCTTTTTTTGGGCGCTTTTTTGCGTCAGGCTGAGCGATAGCGCGCCAGCCAGTGCGCATAGGGCGCAGGCAGCGTCCAGCTGGCATTGTCGACGCCGAGTTCGCGTGCGGCCTGATAGGGCCAGTGCGGATTCTCGAGCAGAGGGCGGCCCATCATCACCAGATCGACATCGCCATCGGCGACCATCCCATTGGCGTTTTCGGGCGTGCCGATGTACCAGCTGGTGGCATTGGGCAGGCCCGTCTCCTCGCGCACCCGGCGCGCGATCGGCGCCATGAACGCCGGACCCCAGGGGATCTGCGCGGCAGGCGTCGAAAAGCCGATGCTGACATCGATGAAATCGAGCCCGCGCGCCTTCATCTCGCCGACAAGCGCGATCGATTCCTTGAGCGTTTCCTCGTCCTGCCCGTCATATTCGAGCACGCCGAAACGGGCAGACAGCGGCAGATGCTCGGGCCATACCGCGCGCACCGCTTCGAGCGTTTCGAGCAGGAAGCGCCCGCGATTTTCGGCGCTGCCGCCGTACTGGTCGGTGCGCTGGTTCGAATGGCGCGACCAGAAGCTCTGCGCGAGATAGCCATGCGCAAAGTGCAGCATCAGCCATTCGAAGCCCGCATCGCGCGCGCGGATCGCCGCGGCGACGAAATCGGCCTTCACCCGCTCGATATCGTCCAGCGTCATCTCGCGCGGGGTGCGGTTGAGGCCACCGCCGAACGCAACCGCCGACGGCGCGATCGGCTCCCAGCCGCGCGGATCGCCTTCGGCGATATGGTCGTCGCCCTCCCAGGGCACATTGGCGCTGGCCTTGCGCCCGGCATGCGCGATCTGGATGCCGGGGACAGCGCCCGCTTTCTTGATCTCGGCGACGATCGGCGCGAGCGCATCGCGCTGTTCGTCGTTCCAGATGCCAAGGCACGCGGGCGTGATCCGGCCTTCGGGCGACACGCCCGAGGCTTCGACCACGACCAGCCCTGCGCCACCGCGCGCGAACGAGACGAGATGCGAGCGGTGCCAGTCATTGGCGACGCCTTCGGTCGCCGAATATTGGCACATGGGCGAGACCGCGATGCGGTTGCGCAGTGTGATCGACTTGAGCTTGAACGGGGTGAACAGCGGGGCGTCGGTGCCGGGGCTGGGATTGGTCATGGGGGAAATGTCCTTGGATAGGGGGTGGGGGTAGGTTTGATTGTTCGTATATAATCGAACTATAGGATATTCAAGAGCACCACGCTATATAAGGGCGCATGAGGAATTATGCCCATCCCGACCTTGCCGACGTTTCGATCGAGCATCTGCTCCACGCGCTGAGCGATCCGGTGCGGCTCGACATCGTCCGCCAGCTCGCCCGCGACGGCGAAGCGAGCTGTGCCGCGCTCGACGGCGGCCGCCCGAAATCGAGCATGTCCCACCATTTCCGCGTGCTGCGCAGCGCCGGGCTGGTGCACACGCGGATAGCCGGCGTGCAGCATATGAACACGCTGCGGCGCGAGGAGGTAGATAAGAGGTTTCCGGGGCTGTTGAGGGCGGTGCTGGGGGTGGCGGGGTAGGGTTGCGGTTGGGTGTCTGGTTTCAGGCAACCAGCGGCAACACGCGGATGGCTGCTATTGGGTGGCTTGTTGCCAGTCAGCGTGAGCGTTTAATCAAATATTTTTATCGATATCTTATCAGTGCAGAACTGGGGGGCGCTCGAGTTTTACGCTATGCTGAAACATTTTTTGACCGCTGTCGCGATATTGGTCCTTGCAACTGCAACGGTCTGGTTTGCGCTACCTCCGAAAGCACGGGAGAGCGAGCGACTTGAGAACCCGCCACCGAAACCGCCAAACTGCGAAGCTATGCCGAAGGAACTGTTTTACGAAAGCGGAGAGGCGTTGCCGGAGGGCATCCGAATCATTCGAGTTGGGGAAACCCGTCTGTTTGTGCCTATCAAATGGATCGAGAATTATTTTGTTGATTCCCAAAGTACGCGCCCAGACAGACACACCTATGATATTCTCAAAAAATTTCGCCCTGACCTTCACGGTTATGAATGCCCGGGCGTTGAGCATACACTCGTTGCAATAGGACAAACTCCACGGTTCGGTGAAAATCGTGGAGATGTGGTCGCTTTTGTTTTGAGGGGTAATTTTGCGCCAAAACAGGTCAAAGGGACGGATCGGATACGGGGCTTTTCGGTAAGCATCCAAGCGACGAAGAGGCCAGATGGAAGTGTCAAAACCTATCCGCGATACTCATCGACTGGGAATTATTGGGTGCAACCAAGCCCAGACTTCTTCCTAACTAAAGTCGGCTGCGAAACCGCTGCGGTTAAAAAATACGAAGAAGAGCTTCATAAACTTGGAAAATGGCTGATGACCCATCCAAGATATCGAGACAATTCGCACGAATTTTTCCCGCCATCTGAATTCTGAAAGCCCAGCCGTCCATTGATGCCCGCATCGGGGTCGGTTGCTGAATGGCAGGAATTTTTCCGCTTGGTTGCAAAGCCGCCATCCCCTCCCCGCTTGCCTGTGCAGGCAGGCATCCATCTCCTGCTTTCGCGCCCGGCGCAACGCTCGGGAGATGGCTCCATGCCTTCGCAGGGGAGCAGGTGGCTTGGTGGTGCGAGCGGGCGGCGGACAGTGAAGCCCTCTCCCGTTGAGCTTCGCTCGCCTTACGGCTCAGGGGGGAGGGTTGGGAGGGGGGATTGCGCCACCCTGGCGCTCGACTAGCCCCTCTCAACTTCGGCTAGCCGATACATCGGCGAGCCTTCGTATCTCTCCCCCATGGGGGAGAGAGCAACCAGTGGCTAATGCACCCAGGCCAGTAGCGCCGCCGCGCCTGCGCCCGCACCGATCAGCAAAGCCGCAAGGTGGCTCCAGAAGCCGCCACCCCCGCGCGCGCGGCGCTTGCGGTCCCAGATCAGCGGGATTTTCGGGACTGGCGGCGGTTCGGGCGCGCCGCCCTTTCTGGGTACGCGCTCTTCGAGGCGGCGGATCAGGTCGGGCAGGCGTAAGAGCGTCGCGACATCGGTGTTGATCCGGTCGGCAAGCAGCGTCTCGGGGCCCAGCTCACCGCGAATCCAGTCGCGCACATAGGGCGCTGCGACATCCCACATGTTGATATTGGGGTCGAGCTGGGTCGCGACGCCCTCGACCATCACCATCGTCTTCTGCAGCAGCAGCAGGTGCGGTTGGGTCTTCATGTCGAAATCGCGCGTGATCGCGAACAGCCCGTCGAGCATCTGCCCGACCGACAGCTCGCTCACCGGCTTGCCGCGCATCGGCTCGCCGACGGCACGCAGCGCGGTCGCGAACTCGTCGACATTGTGATAGCTCGGCACGTACTGCGCCTCGAAATGGATTTCGGCGACGCGGCGATAGTTGCCGGTGGTGAGACCATAGAGGATTTCCGCCAGCCAGAAACGCGCCTGGCGGTTGATGCGGCCCATGATGCCGAAATCGATCGCGACGATCGTGCCATCGGGGGCGACGAACAGATTGCCCTGGTGCATGTCGGCATGGAAGAATCCGCCCGCGATCGCCTGGCGCAGGAAGGCGAGCACCAGCCGGCGCGCAAGATCGGGCAGGTCATGCCCCGCGGCGATCAGCGCTTCGCGGTTGGAAATCTTGATGCCGTCGATCCATTCGAGCGTCATTACCGTGCCGCAGGTGCGATCCCAGTCGATTTGGGGCACGCGATAGCCCGGATGGCCATCCATCGCGCTGGCAAGCTCCGACGCGCTCGCCGCCTCGCGGCGCAGGTCGAGCTCGCGCAGGGTCCAGCGCTTGAAATTGGCGATGGTGAGCTGCGGGCGCAGGCGCGAGGCTTCGCCGCCCAGCGATTCGAGATGCGCGGCAGCCCATTCATAGGTGTCGATGTCGCGCGCGAAATTCTTGCGCACGCCGGGGCGCAGCACCTTGATCGCGACGTCGCGCCCGTCGGTCGTGCGCCCGCGATGCACCTGCGCGACCGAAGCCGCGCCGACCGGCATCGGCTCGACGAATTCGAAGAATTTCTCCAGCGGGCCGCCCAGCCCCTGCTCGATCTCGGCGCGGATGTCCTCGAACGGCACCGGCGGCAGGCTGTCCTGCAGGGTGAGCAGATTGTTCGCGGCTTCCTCGCCGACCAGATCGGGCCGGGTGGCAAGCGTCTGGCCGAGCTTGATCGCCGCCGGGCCGATCGCGCGGAAGGCCCCGGCATAATCGGGCACGGCGGGCACGCTGGCACCAAGGCGCGCGAGGCGGAACAGGCGGCGCACCTCGGGCGGGGTCTGCGGCGCGGCCTCGAGCCCTTTGAGCGCCCCATGGCGCGCAAGGATGCGGCCCCATTTCAGGAGCCGCAGGATATGCGTGCGCGGACGGGTCATGGGCGGATGCCGAACCCCCGCCGTTCAGCCGGCCCTTCCCCCATCACGCCTTCCAGCCGCTGTGAATGTTGACCGCGCCGCCCAGGATCTGCTCGACCTTGGTCGCGGTGAACCCGGCGTCCCTGATCATCTGCTCGAACACCGGCGGCTTGGGAAATCGGCGGATCGATTCGGCGAGATAGCGATAGCTGTCGGCATCGCCCGCGATCATCTGGCCCAGGCGCGGCATCAGATGGTGCGAATAGGCATCATAGACTTCGCCGAACACCGGCCATTCGGTCGACGCGAATTCGAGGCAGAAGAAGCGGCCGCCATAGCGCAGCACGCGGTGCGCCTCGGCCAGCGCCTTGTCGATATAGGTGACGTTGCGGATGCCGAAGGCGATCGTATAGGCATCGAAGCTGCGGTCGGGGAATTTGAGCTTCTCGGCATCCTGGCACGACCAGACCAGCCGGTCCTCGCCGCGCTCGACTGCGCGCTCGATGCCGACATCGAGCATGTCCTGGTTGATGTCGGCAACGGTCACGTTCGCGCCCGACTTGACCATGCGAAAGGCGATGTCGCCGGTGCCGCCCGCCATGTCGAGAATGTCCTCGCCAGCACGCGGCTTGACCCGGCGCACGAAGCGATCCTTCCACAACCGATGCATGCCGCCCGACATCGCGTCGTTCATGATGTCATATTTGGCCGCGACGTTGGAAAATATGCCGCCAACCCGGCCCTGCTTTTCCGCCGGGTCGATATCCTGATAGCCAAAGGGCACTGTCTCGCTCATGAGCGCCATGTAAGCATCTTTGTGCCCAGCGCAAAGCCTGATAACGGGCCTTTTTATGCCAGAGCTTCCCGAAGTCGAAACCACCGTGCGCGGGCTTGCTGCCGTGCTGCAGGACGTGCGCCTGACCAGCGTCGTTGCGCGCCGCGCGGACCTGCGCCGCGCCTTTCCGGCCGATCTCGGCCAGCGGATGACGGGCGCGAGGATCATCTCGCTCGGCAGGCGCGCCAAATACGGACTGCTGGACACCGACCGGGGCGATTCGATGGTGTTCCACCTCGGCATGTCCGGGCGCTGGCGGATCGATCCCGAGGATATCGGCGCGCACGACCATCTGGTCATGGAGACCGAATCGGGGCACCGCCTCTCGCTGTTCGATCCGCGCCGCTTCGGCTCGGTCGACCTGGTGACGACCGATGCGCTCGCAGGTTTCGCCCCTTTTGCCGCGATGGGCCCCGAGCCGCTGGGCGACGAATTCACCCCTGCCTATCTACGGGCCGCGCTGGCCGGTCGCGCCTCGCCGATCAAGGCGATGCTGCTCGACCAGCGAATCGTCGCAGGGCTGGGCAACATCTATGTCTGCGAGGCGCTCAACATGGCGCGAATCTCGCCGCTGCGGGCTGCCGGGCAGATCGGCCCTGCCAAGCTGAAACCGCTGGTCGCCGCGATCAAGGCGGTGCTGGCCGATGCCATTCTGGCAGGTGGATCGACCCTGCGCGATTATGCCCGGCCCGACGGGCAACTGGGCTATTTCGCCAAGCAATGGCGGGTTTACGGGCGCGAGGGTGAGGCCTGCCCCTGTGGCGGCACGGTCGAGCGCTTGGTGCAATCGGGCAGATCGACCTTCTGGTGCCGTTCCTGCCAGAAATAGCCGCGATCGCCCCACCGGGCGGCATTGAGACATTGACGTGGGCCATGAGAATCGCTAACGGCAGCGGCTTCAAAGCGCTGGCACCGCCACCGGGCGGCCAATCTGCTTTACCCCAAATCCGCCGATCAGCCGTGATCGCCAATTGAAAGACGTGTGAGAAACTATGGCCAATACGCCGCAAGCCAAGAAGCGCATCCGCCGGAACGAGCGTCGTGCCGTCGTCAACGGCAACCGCATCGGTCGCATCCGCACCTTCGTCAAGAAGGTCGAATCGGCCCTCGACGCCGGCGACAAGGAAGCGGCCAAGGCGGCTCTCGCCAGCGCACAGCCCGAGCTGGCCCGCGGCGTTGCCAAGGGCGTGCTGCACAAGAACACCGCCTCGCGCAAGTTCTCGCGCCTGACCAAGCGGCTCGCCGCTCTGGCCTGATGGCGAATCGGGTGGCGGCGCCAACGCCCTGCCCGCTTCCAGTCTTTCGGACACGATGATCCGCCGCCCGTCAGGGCAGGCGGATTTTTCGTGCGTCCAGTGTTCTTGACAGTGTTTGCAACATCGCGTCGGCTTTGTGACATAACGGTAATGGATCCGTCACACGCCCCATCGGGCAACTGACGCATTTCCTGCGATTCGGCTCGGCAGGGGTAACATGCCTCCGGCTAAGTCATTGAATTTGAATTATAATCAATGTGAATCCAGCAATATCCTCGCGTTAACCGAGTCAAGCGCCATTATTTCATTTTTTTTACCCGGCGGCTCTTGCTCGACTCGTTTTTCCACGGCTACATCAGGGTCGAGAGCCGAGCGATCAGCCAAGCTCTCCATTGCACAAACTGGTGGATACATTGATCGAAAGACCCATGTGTTTTTCGGTGAGCACCTTTTGTGCCCCAGATTTGGGACGGTTTCCCGTGCTGACCAAGGGGTTGGGCGGCACACAGGGAAGATCATTGCGCCAGGGATAGGCCCTGATGCGATGCAAGCGAGGGGGAGGTAGCAGGTTTTGCGTAACTGGGTCGGATTGCCACTGCACTGGATGGACCGGGATCATCCCGGATGTGACTCTGCACGCCTGCCCGGCTATGCCGCCCGGCATGCCGCCTGTGCCAGCTCGCGCTGGCCGGACCCTGGCCGAGGGCGCCTGAACTAGCATTCCGCAACGGCTGGGGTGCAACCGAAGTCAAGGGTTGCCCGCCGTTTTCCGTCCCATCCGGCAGAACCATCAGGTTCCGCCGGACCCCTTGTCAGCGATGACCGGCGGTACCGGTGCTGACCAAGATACAAGAAGTGGCATTCAGGCATGATCGAACTCAGTGATTCGAGCGGCGCGGCAGACTGGGCGGCCGACTGGAACGAGATCAGCGAAGGTCTGCGCAAGGATCTGGGTGCACAGATCCACACCCAGTGGATCCGCCCCATCCGTCCCGGCAGCTTCGAGCCTGCCTCGGGCCAGCTGCACCTGCACCTGCCGTCTGAATTTTCCGCCAACTGGGTGCGCGAGCGCTTTGCCGACCGTCTGGCCCTGGCTTGGAAGATCGTGCGCCCCGAAGTGCGCAGCGTCGCCATTGCCGCCGCGCCGCGTGAAGCCGAGATCGCACGCCCGCGCGTGGCCGCCCCGGTGGCGCCGATCGCGGCCGCGCCGCGCGCTGCCGAAAGCGGCAACCGCATCGCGCTCGATCCCTCGCAGCTCTTCTCGGGCTTCATCACCGGTCAGTCGAACGTGCTCGCGTTCAACGCCGCGCAGCGCATGGCCGCAGCCGAAAAGCCGCTGTTCAGCCCGCTCTACCTCAAGGCCGCGACCGGCCAGGGCAAGACGCACCTGCTCCACGCGATCGGCAATGCCTATGCCGAGATCAATCCGCAGGCGCGCATCTGCTACTGCCCGGCGGAAAAGTTCATGAACGATTTCGTCAGTGCCATTCAGCGCGGCGATTCAATGGCATTCAAGGCGCGTCTGCGCAGCTTCGACATGCTGCTGGTCGACGACATCCAGTTCATCATCGGCAAGAATTCGACCCAGGAGGAATTCCTCCACACGATCGATGCGATCCTGGGCGCAGGCAAGCGCCTCGTCGTCACCTCGGACCGCGCGCCGCAGGCGCTGGACGGGGTGGATCAGCGGCTGCTCTCGCGGCTCGCCATGGGCCTGGTCGCCGACATTCAGCCTGCCGATATCGAACTGCGCCGCGCGATCCTGCGCGCGCGGGTCGAGCAGATGCGGATGGGCGAGATTCCCGAAGACGTGACCGAATTCCTCGCACGCACGATCAGCCGCAATGTCCGCGAGTTGGTCGGCGGGCTCAACAAGCTGATGGCCTATGCCCAGATCACCGGGCAGAAGGTGACGCTGGCGCTGGCCGAGGAGCAACTCTCGGACCTCCTGAGCGCCAACCGCCGACGGATCACCATCGACGAGATCCAGCGCGCCGTCTGCCAGTTCTACAAGGTCGATCGCGCCGAAATGTCGTCCAAGCGCCGCGCACGCGCCGTGGTGCGCCCGCGCCAGGTGGCGATGTATCTCGCCAAGGTGCTGACCCCGCGCTCCTATCCCGAGATCGGCCGCAAGTTCGGCGGACGCGATCATTCGACCGTCATCCACGCCGTCCGCCTGATCGAGGACCTGCGCACGCGCGATGCCGATATGGATGGCGACGTACGCGCGCTGCTGCAGCAGCTGGAAAGCTGACGCGGCACCAGCCCAACAATTTCGCCATTCCCGCGAAGGCGGGAATCCCGCTATAGCGCCGACCCGAGCGGGATTCCCGCTTTCGCGGGAATGACGATGGCCTTTTCGGCATTCGCGCGGTTCAATGAGGACGTTCGCCGCATGCCGCTTTCCCCCACCCAGCTCGAACGCCATGCCCGGCATATCGTGCTGCCCGAGATCGGCGGCGTGGGCGTGGCGAAGCTCGCGTCAGCGCATGTCCTGCTGGTCGGCATGGGTGGAATCGGCTGTCCGGCGCTGCAATATCTCGGCGCCGCCGGCATCGGGAAGCTGACGCTGATCGATGGCGATGCAGTCGATCTTTCCAACCTGCAGCGCCAAACACTGTTCACGCCCACAGATGTCGGGCAATCCAAGGCCGAGGTCGCGGCCGCCTGGGTCCGGCGGTTCGACCCCGAATTGCAGGTCGCCGCCCTGCCCGAGCGGCTGAGCGCGGACAATGCCACCGCCCTGCTCGCCGGAGCCGATGTCGTGCTCGACGGCACCGACAATTTCGCGACGCGGCTGCTCGTCTCCGATACGCTCACCGCCTTGCACATCCCGCTGGTCAGCGCGGCGATCGGGCGTTTCCAGGGGCAGATCGGCACGTTTCGCGGCTGGTTGCCCGATGCGCCCTGCTATCGCTGCTTTGTCGGTGACGCGTTCGATGCCGAGGATTGCGATACCTGCGCCGAGCAGGGCGTACTCGGCGCGATGGTCGGCCTAGTGGGCGCGTTCGCCGCGATGGAGGTCGTGCGCGCGATCACCGGATTTGGCGACGATCCGCGCGGCAAGCTGCACCTGATCGATGGCCTCAGCCCGCTCTGGCGCACGCTGAAGATTGCCAAGGATCCCGAGTGCAAGGCTTGCGGGGGCGCGAGCCCGGCGGCATAGTCGGCTCCTCATCTGGGAGGATGCCGATGACCCTGCCCGTTACCGCGCTGACCGCCGCGATCTGCGCGATCATGCTGCTCGCCACCGCCATCGCGACCGTGCGCGCACGCTTCCGCACCCAGGCCTCGTTCGGCGATGCGGGCGATGCCGGGCTGATCAGTTCGAGCCGCGCGCATGGCAATCTCGCCGAACATGCGCCGCTGTTCGTGATCCTGATCGGGCTGCTCGAGATGGCGAATGCCAGCCACTGGCCGCTGACCGGGCTGGCGGTGCTGTTTCTGGCGGCCCGCGCTGCGCATATCATCGGTCTGCACCAGCCCCACGGCCCCGGCAAGCCGCCGCGGTTGCGGGCACTGGGCGTCATCGGCACCTGGATCGCCTATGCGGTTGCGATCGGCTGGACGCTGTTTCTGGTGGTGACGGTGAACGGCTAGGCCTCTCCCCTCTTCTTGGGGAGGGAAAGCGTGCGCGTTACCCGCCTCTCCCTCGATGGGAGAGGCAGCGAGACTTGGTGGCTTTGCCACCTTGTCGCAGCGGTGAGGGTGGTGGTGCCAGTTGGCGCCCAGGCATGATCCGGCACGATCACCCCCACCCAACCCTCCCCCATCGAGAGGGAGGGCCCTGCGCGCATCATCCCTGACCCAGCATCTCGCCGACCCATTCGGGCACCAGCTTCGTCGCCGGGCCGTGGCGCGATTCGTGGAAGAAATAGCTGCCCTGGCTCGGCTCGAGATTGAGCTCTAGCGTCATCGCGCCGCGCGCCCGCGCCTCGCGCACGAGGCCCGCAGCAGGATAGACCGCGCCCGAGGTACCGATCGAGACAAACAGGTCGCACGCGCCGACGGCTTCGTAGATCCGCTCCATTTCGTACGGCATCTCGCCGAACCAGACAATATCGGGGCGCAGCTGCCCGGCCACGCCGCATTCGGGACAGGCGGGCCGGTCGATCAGCGGTTCGCGCCATTCGGGCCGCGCATCGCAGGCGAGACACCAGGCGGTCAGATGCGTGCCGTGCATGTGCAGCAACCGGCTTGCACCAGCGCGCTCGTGCAAATCGTCGACATTCTGGGTGATGATCAGCAGTTCGCCCGGCCATTCGGCATCGAGCCGGGCCAGCGCCTCGTGCGCGGCATTGGGCTGCTTGGTCTGGATCGCCTCGCGGCGCATGTCGTAGAATCGCAGCACCAGATCGGGATCGCGCACGAACGCCTCGGGCGTGGCGACATCCTCCACCCGGTGCTGCTCCCATAGACCGCCCTCGGCGCGGAAGGTGTCGATGCCGCTCTCCGCGCTCACGCCGGCGCCGGTGAGGATGACGATGCTGGGAATCTTTGCCATGAGCCAGGCAATAGGGCATTGGCCGGGCGAATTACAGTCTGAGGAAAGACGGATGACGCGTATCGGGATTATCGGGCTTGCGGGCCGCATGGGCCAGGCGCTGGAAAGCGCGATTGCGGAGGGCGGCGCAAGCGTTTCGGGCGGCATCGATCAGGGCGGCGATCCGCTGGCGCTGGCAAAGGAGAGCGACGTGCTGGTCGATTTCTCGGTCCCCCAGGCACTCGAGGCCAATCTCGACGCGGCGGTCGCGGCGAATGTGCCCATCGTCATCGGGACCACGGGGCTGGAGGAACGCCATCACTGGCTGATCGACAGCGCTGCCGATCACATCGCCGTGCTGCAGACGGGCAATACCTCGCTCGGCGTCACCTTGCTCGCGCATCTGGTCCACGAAGCCGCGATCCGGCTCGGCGAGGACTGGGATATCGAGATTGCCGAAATGCACCACCGCCACAAGGTCGATGCACCCTCTGGGACTGCCTTGCTGCTGGGCGAGGCGGCAGCGCGGGCGCGCGGGCTCGACCTCGCACGCGACAGCGAGCGCGGGCGCGATGGCGTGACCGGCGCACGGGCACGCGGGGCGATCGGCTTTGCGAGCTTGCGCGGCGGATCGGTCGCGGGCGACCATACCGTCTATCTGGCGGGCGATAACGAGCGGATCGAACTCACCCATCGCGCCGAAAGCCGGATGGTGTTCGCGCGCGGTGCAGTCAGGGCGTGCTTGTGGCTGCACGACCAGCCGGCAGGGCGTTACACCATGCCGCAGGTGTTGGGGCTGGCTTGACGACCATCACGCCTCCGCTTAAGCCTGTGTTATAACAGCAATACAGCGGGGCAGGCATGGCATTCGATCCGGAAGCGGCAACCAGGGCGTATATCGACGGGCTGGGCGCGGAAGCGCTCGCCAAGGCCGCCGCCTATACGGCATCGAGCGAATGGATGATCCTGGGCGGGCTGGTCGTCACACTGGTCGTCACCCTGATTCTCGTGCGGCTGAAGCTCACCGATCGCATCTGGGCGCGCCTGGAACGGCGCGGCTGGGCGCTGCGTACCCTGCTGACGGTCGCAGGCTTCTCGGTAGCCTCCACCGTGCTCGGCCTGCCCTGGACGATCTATTCGGACTGGTGGCACGAAAAGAGCTATGGCCTGACCAGCCAGCCGCTCGGCGATTTCCTGAGCCAGGGCGCGATCGCGATGACGATCAGCACCGTGATGGGCAGCCTGTTTCTGCTCGGCGTCTATGCGCTGATGCGGCGTACCGGCCAGACCTGGTGGCTCTGGTCCGCCGGCCTTGCCGCGGCGGCGGTATCGGCAGGCCTGCTGCTGGCGCCGAGCCTGATCGAGCCGCTGTTCAACCAGTACAAGCCGATTCCCGAGGGACCGGTGCGCGATGCGGTGCTCGATATGGCACGCCAGGTCGATATCCCGGCGGACAGGATCTTCATCTATGACGGATCGCGCCAATCGAACAATTTCACCGCGAACGTCTCCGGCATCGGCAGCGCCGCGCGGATCGCCATCTCGGATGTCGCGCTGAAACAGGCCTCGCTCGACGAGGTGCGCGCGGTGACCGGGCACGAGATCGGCCATTATGTGCTCGGCCATGTCTGGCGCTCGGTCGGGGTGCTGAGCCTGCTCGTGGTCGTGCTGTTCTTCCTTGCCGATCGCCTGCACCCGCGCCTTGCCCGCGCGCTGGGCAGCCCGACCACCGATATATCCGATCCGCGCGGCCTGCCGGTGCTGATGCTGGTGCTGTCGATCCTGGGCACGCTGGCGCTGCCGGTGACCAATGCGCTGACCCGGATCGGCGAGAGCGAGGCCGACGCCTATTCGCTGCAGATGGTCAACCTGCCCGATGCTCTGGCGGGTGCGCTCGTCAAGACCGCCGAATATCGCTACCCGCGCCCGCATCCCTTGCAGGAAATGCTGTTCTACACGCACCCCTCGGTCGAGCGCCGCGTGCGCAGCGCGATGGAATGGAAGGCGAAGCATCCCGCAGGCAAGCCAGCGACCGCCACGGCCAATCCCTGATGCGCACCATCGGCCTGCTCGGCGGGATGAGCTGGGAGAGCTCGGCGCATTATTATCGCCTGATCAACCAGGCGGTGCGCGAGGGACTCGGCGGCACGCACAGCGCGGCAAGCGTGATGGTCTCGGTCGATTTCGCCGAGATCGAGGCGCTGCAACATGCTGGCGATTGGGATGCGCTGACCGAGCGAATGATTGCTGCTGCACGCCAAGCCGAACGCGGCGGGGCGGAGCTGCTGGTCGTCTGCACCAATACCATGCACCTGATGGCCGATGCGGTTCAGGCAGCGATCGGCATCCCGCTGCTGCACATTGCCGATCCGGTCGGCAGCGCCATAACAGCCAAGGGGCTAGCCAAGGTCGGGCTGCTGGGCACCGGTTTCACCATGGAACAGCCTTTCCTGCGCGATCGGCTGGCGCAGCGGTACGGGCTGGACGTGATCGTCCCAGAAGCGGCGGACCGGCAGGACGTGCACCGAATCATCTATGACGAGCTGGTGCGCGGGATCGTGACCGAAGAGTCGCGCACCACCTATCGCGCGATCATGGCGCGGCTCGCAGAGGCCGGCGCGCAGGCGATCATCCTGGGCTGTACCGAGATCATGCTGCTGGTGCGCGAGGAGGACAGCGCCGTGCCGCTGTTCGACACGACCACGCTGCACGCCCTTGCCGCGGTGGACATGGCTCTGGCACAAGCGGCGCCATGAACAAGGCCGACACTTTCGAATTCTACCGCCGCCTCGCCGAAACCAATCCCGCACCGGTGACCGAGCTGGAATATGGCAACCATTTCCAGCTGCTGGTCGCGGTGGTGCTCTCCGCCCAGGCGACCGATATCGGCGTCAACAAGGCGACGCGCGCGCTGTTCGAAAGCGTCAAGACGCCCGAGCAGATGGTGGCGCTGGGCGAGGAAGGCCTCAAGCAGCACATCAAGACGATCGGGCTGTTCAACAGCAAGGCGAAGAACGTCATCGCACTGTCCGAGGCGCTGATCGAGCGGCATGGCAGCGAGGTGCCGGAGGATCGCGATGCGCTGACCGCGCTGCCCGGCGTCGGGCGCAAGACCGCCAATGTCGTGCTCAACGCGGCGTTCGGGGCGGAAACCTTTGCGGTCGACACGCATATCTTCCGCGTCGGCAACCGCACCGGGCTGGCGCCGGGGCGCACCGTGATCGATGTCGAGCGCGCACTCGACAAGGGCACGCCGGGCCCGTTCCGCGTGCACGGCCATCACTGGCTGATCCTGCACGGTCGTTATATCTGCAAGGCACGAAAGCCCGAATGCTGGCGCTGCCCGGTCGCGGACCTGTGCCGGTTCAAGCCCAAGCCCGACGGCCCCGATGCGCCGATCCCCAAGGCGGCGAAGAAGCACCGTGCCAACAAGCCCGCGCCCGCGCGCAAGAAGCGGGTGCGCAAGATTGCCCCCGGCTCGACAACAGCGCCGCAATCGACCAGCGTGGCGGAATGACCCGTCTGCACACCCGGTCCGCCCTTGCTCTGCTGCTGTTCGCGCTCGCCGGTTGCGCCACCACCCTGCCCCCCGCTGACCCGCAGGCTGCGTTCATGGCCAGCCTCGCGCAGCATTGCGGCAAGGCCTATCCCGGACGGCTGGTGAGCACCGACCCTGCCGATGCCGATCTCGCCGGCAAGCCGATGATTGTCCATTTCCGCGCCTGCAGCGCAAACCGGATGGAAATCCCCTTCCATGTCGGCACCGCGAACGGCGGCTGGAACCGATCGCGCACCTGGATCATCACCCGGACCGGGACGGGCCTGCGCCTCAAGCACGATCACCGCCACGAGGACGGCAGCATCGACAAGGTCACCCAGTACGGCGGCGACACCGCCAGCCCCGGAACACCCGGCCAGCAGATATTCCCGGTCGATGCCGAAAGCATCGCGACGTTCCGCGCGCAGGGCCTCGGCGCATCGGTGACCAACAGCTGGATCGTGGGTATCGACGCGCGCACCTATGCCTATGCCCTGCGCCGCCCCGACGGACCCGCTTCGCGCAACTTCCGCGTCGAATTCGACCTCACGCAGCCGGTCGCCCCACCGCCTGCCCCCTGGGGCTGGTAGGGGTGGCTGTCGTTGGCTTTCGGAATGGGCACTCTGACGGTCATAGTGGAATGGCAGCTTTGGTCTCCGTGCGGACAAAAGCGGAAGTTCTCTCATCGACCCCAAAGCGGACATAAGGCGCAAGCTCAAGCATTGCCTCTTCGACCAATTCGCGTGATGCTCCAAAGCGGGCGGACGGGGCTTCGCCACAAGCCATCACACTGTCTCCAGTTTGCTGGCAGCAAAGGCAGCTAGATTAAGTGAAAGCAAGGCTTCCGCAGCCTCATCGGAGGCGTAAATGCCACCACCCATCAGGTGCTTGTCGCGCCAGAAATGATATCCTTCGGTCTGCTTCTTGCTGTGATAGAGTTTGGCATCAGATATCCGCACTCGTTCGCCATCCTCCAACCAATTCGACATCCATAGAGCTCCTTTCTTGAGCACCAATGTCGTATGCTCGCGATCAACGCCGTCGATCCGGTTGCACACCACCCACAGCCAGCGCTCAGCGACCTTTTCTTTCGCGTTGTTCACCACTGTGATCGGAAAGAACTGGTGTACCTCGGGCTCGAACCGCTCGACCACTTCCTTGAAGCGCGAGGAGACGCAGATAAAGCCCGGTGGACCTTCAAAGTCCGGCACTTTATTGCGAGAAATCCATTGAAGCCGTGTTGGTATATTGGTCGTACTGATTCGAAATCCTGCAAGGGCTTTCGCAGTAGGACTTATTAGAGGCGTCGTTATCGGGCCAATATCTTCTAGCCATTCCAGTTTAGATGGATCTCCATCCAAAAAGTGCATCATCGGATGTTTTTCCCACGGGCATTTGTAGCCAATCAGATAAACCAACGGTCTCTCCATTGAAATTCCGCACCATTGATCTGCGCTCGCTCAAATTCAATCCAGTTTTGCGGCAGGCGCGGTGCAAAGCGACAGCGAACGTCCTCCAGGCATCCGAAAGGAGGAAAGAACCATCAATGCGTTTCGAGTTTGATGACGCAGGAACCATCAAATCAAACGCAAGCAGGACTTTCACACGCTTAGCCTGCGCCGGTTAAGCAATGCTTTTTGGGCATGTCTGCTTTCCACCCATTTGTTGCCATTCGTGCTGTTTGAGACTTTCCCCAACAGCGGACATCTCCAAAAGCTTCGGAGAACTGTGACGCCTGAGCCTTGTCTCCTGTAACGCGCTTGCGAAACCGAGGCTGTGCCATGCTCGCGAATTGTCGCGCTTTGCACGGCGATTGGCGCTATGGCGGTGATCCGGGCGCACCGCCTGGACAAGGAACAGACCATGGCTAAGGGCCAGAAGAAATCGAACCGCGAAGTCCGCAAGCCCAAGGCCGAAAAGCCCAAGCCCCAGAACGCCTCCAACCCTTCGACCAAGCCCGGCGGGCTGAACATCGTGACCCTGAAGAGCTGAAAGACCGCTGATGCTACCCCCGGATGGCGAAGACTATGTCTATGACGAGGCGAGCGGCGAATGGATCGCTCCCGGCGAAGCGGTCGCTGCGCCGCGCGATGAGGGCGTCGAGGTCCGCGATGCGGTCGGCAATCTGCTCGCCGATGGCGATCAGGTCACGCTGATCAAGGACTTGAAGGTCAAGGGCGCGGGCCAGACGCTCAAGCGCGGCACGCTGATCAAGGCGATCCGGCTGACCGGCGACGCGCAGGAAATCGACTGCCGGTTCGACGGCATCAAGGGCCTGGTGCTGCGCGCCGAGTTCGTCCGCAAACGCTGACCGTTATGCCGCGCCAATCGCCCGTCCGCACCGGATTTCGCTGGCTGCTGGCGCTGATCTATTTCGCTGCCGGGGTCATCCACATCCGCTCGCCCGGGGGTTTTGTCGCGATCACGCCCGATTGGGTGCCCAGCCCGCACGCGGTGGTGTTCTGGACCGGGGTCGCGGAAATCGCAGGCGCGGTCGGGCTGATGATCCCGCGGCTGCGCTTTGCCGCAGGCATCGGCCTTGCGCTCTATGCCCTGTGCGTGTGGCCTGCCAATTTCAACCACGCGATCAATGACATCGCGATCGGCGGCATGCGGCTTCCCTGGACCTATCACGGCCCGCGGCTGATGCTGCAGCCCGTGATCATCTGGTGGGCGCTCTGGGCAGGCGGGGTCACCGACTGGCCCTTCCGCAAGCGCCGCTGAGCGCGGTCAGCCGACCCCGCCAGGGGCAGCCAGCATCGCAACCAGTCTGCGCACGCCCTCGCGAAGCTCGTCGAGCCCCTCGGGCGAGCGGCCGCCCGCGATCGTCTCGGGCACGTGCAGCGCGTCAGCCCGCAGCGCCCTGCCCCGCTCGGTCAGGCCGATAAGCACGCGCCGCTCGTCCTCGGCATCGCGGGTACGGCTGACCAGGCCAGCCGCCTCCATCCGCTTGAGCAGCGGGGTCAAAGTCCCGCTGTCCAGATACAGCCGCGCGCCCAGCGACCCGACCGTCTGCGGCTCGTCTTCCCACAGCACCAGCATGACCAGATATTGCGGATAGGTGAGCCCCAGCGGCTTGAGAACCGGGCCATAGAGCCGGTTCAGCAGGTTGGTGGCAGCGTAGAGCGGGAAGCACACCTGCCGATCGAGCAGAAGCGGATCATCGCCCGTCGCTGCCACCGTGCCGGTCATTGCGCGAACACGCTGATCTTGACGTCGACATTGCCGCGCACGGCGTTCGAATAGGGGCAGACGGCGTGCGCTGCCTGAACGATCTCCTCGGCCTTGGCCTGATCGACGCCGGTGATCTCGACCTCGAGCGCGACGGCGAGCTGGAAGCCGCCCTGTTCGGTCGGCAGCAGGCTGACCTCGGCGGCGACCTCGATATCGCTGTCCTTGACCTGCTCCGCCTTACCGCGCGTCACATGGATGACGGCGTTTTCGAAACAGGCGGCATAGCCCGCGGCGAACAGCTGTTCGGGGTTGGTCGCGCCGCCCTTGCCGCCCAGTTCCTTGGGCATGGCGAGCGCCAGGTCGAGAATGCCGTCCTCGCTCTTGATGGTGCCGCTGCGGCCGCCATAGGCGTTGACGCGGGTGGTGTAGAGAGTGCTCATTTTCGGCTCCTTTTTGTCCGGGTATGACAGTTATGTAGGGATCAATTATATTGCACACAATATGACTGATCGATGTGATACCAAATTTATCGGCGCCGATTGTCGTGCGGTTGATCTCGCCGCGCGATTGCGTCACTAGGCGACAGGTGCCTGCCGCTACGGCTATCTCGCTGCAAGCGGCAAGGCGCGACCGGGGGTAGGATGACCAAGGCAAGCCAGGCGTCGCGCTCGCGCGAGCCATCGACCGCGCATCTCGGCTGGATGGCGCGCGCACTCTATGCACTGCTGATGTTCATCTATCGCCGCCACCGGTTCACGGCTGTGGGCACGCCACCGCCCGAGCGGCGCTATGTCATCATCGCGGTGCCGCATACCAGCAACTGGGACTTTCCTAACTATATGGGCGTGACCCGCGAGCTGGGCCTGCAGACGCATTTCATGGCCAAGACCTCGCTGTTCCGCTGGCCGTTCGGCAATTTCATGCGGCAGATGGGCGGCGTTCCGGTCGATCGCAGCGCGGCGGGTGACATGGTGCAGCAGATGATCGCCGAGTTCGCCGCGCGCGAGGACTTCATCCTGACCATCGCGCCCGAAGGCACGCGCAAGACGGTCGATGCCTGGCGCACCGGCTTTTACCGCATCGCGCATGGCGCGGGCGTGCCGATCGTCTGCGGCTTCATGGATTATGGCAACCGGCGCGCAGGCCTGGGCCCGGTGATCCACCCCACCGGCGATTACGAAAAGGACATGGCCCCCGCCTTCGCCTTCTATTCGGCGATGGCGGGGCGCAATGCGGTGCACAAATAGCGCCGGCGGCGCCGGGGCCGGTCAGCCCTGATGCGCGAGATCGGGGCGACCGAGATCGCCCTGCCCCACCGTGCTGCTCGCCATTTCGAGCATCCGGTCGAGCGATTTCTTCGCCTGGAGGCGCAGCTCCTCGTCCAGCTCGATCCGCGGCTCCAGATCGCGCAGCGCGACATAGAGCTTTTCCATCGTGTTCAGCGCCATGTAAGGGCAAATATTGCAGTTGCAGTTGCCGTCCGCGCCCGGCGCGCCGATGAACGTCTTTTCGGGCACCGCCTTTTCCATCTGGTGGATGATGTGCGGCTCGGTCGCGACGATCACCACCTCGCTCGGCGTTTCCTTGGCGAATTTCAGGATCGCGCTGGTCGATCCGACCATATCGGCATGGTCGATAATGTGGGCCGGGCATTCGGGGTGCGCGGCGACCGGCGCGTCGGGATATTGCGCCTTGAGCTTGAGCAGCTCGGTCTCGCTGAACGCCTCGTGCACGATGCACACGCCCGGCCAGAGCAGCATCTCGCGGCCCAGCTTGCGCTGCAAATAGCCGCCCAGATGCTTGTCCGGGCCGAAGATGATCTTCTGGTCCGCAGGAATCTGGCTCAAGATCTTTTCCGCCGAGGACGAGGTGACGATGATGTCGGACAGCGCCTTCACCTCGGTCGAGCAGTTGATATAGGTGAGCGCGATATGATCCGGATGCTGCGCGCGGAACGCGGCGAACTTGTCCGGCGGGCAGCTGTCCTCAAGGCTGCAGCCCGCGTCGAGATCGGGCAGCACGACGATCTTGTCGGGCGACAGGATCTTGGCGGTTTCGGCCATGAACTTGACGCCGCAAAAGGCGATCACGTCCGCATCGGTGTCCGCCGCGATCCGCGACAGTTCCAGCGAATCCCCGACGAAATCGGCAATATCCTGCAATTCGGGCTTCTGGTAGTAATGCGCCAGAATGACCGCGTTCTTCTCCTTGCGCAGCCGGTCGATCTCGGCGCGCAGGTCGAGACCGGAGAGGTTTTCGCGGGGTTGTGCAGTCATGGCAGATCCTCAACACGGGGCACCCATGCCCCTTGCGCCCCTGTCTAGACGGGAGGCGAGCCCAGGGCAAATGGTCGATGGCGCGTTACATGGGGGGCGGCGGCGGAAATGCCATACCCGCAATGGCTTCGCCCGGGTGACCCGCGACTGTCCAGCCGTAAATCGCATCGCCCAAAGCGGTCGGTGCGACCAGGTTCACCACTGGAATCGGCAGCAGTATCGCGACAATGCCCCAGAGATAGGCAGGGTGCCAGCGCACGCCGTGCCGCAGATCGCGAACGACCCCCGCCAGCGGGAAGATGAGGGCGCACAGCAAGGGGATTTCCCAGGCATGGGGCACCAGCAAGGGTGTCGGCAGCAGCCGACCCAGACCGGGGTTGAGCAAGGTCGCCATGGCACACAGCTGCAGCCGCATATGCCAGTCGCGCTGGTGCCGCAGCCGCAGCGCCGCGACGATCAGGCACCCGAACATCAGCAGGTTGACCGGATTGGCGATCAGGAAATGCTGCGGCTGGAAAAAGAACGGCGTGATCCCGCGTTGCACGACATCGATGGTGATCCAGAAGCCGAGCGCCATCATCAGCAGCACCCAGACGGCGGTGATGCGGCCAAGCAGGCGGTGTGCGCCATGCGGTCCCTGCACCGCCAGCCAGGCCTGCGCGGTGAACAGCAGCACCCAGCCCATGAAGACGATGCCATGCACATGCACCAGGGGGCGTGCGGCAAACGTCGATCGCCCCATTGCGAGGTGCAGGCTGAATCCCGTGACCACGAGCAGCGCCATGATGGTCGCCGACCATGCATAAAAGGGTTCGGCCGCAGCCGCACGTTGTCGCAGAACGCCGGTAACCGCCATGTTTCGACTCCCCCCGGACCCGGCGGGAGCATAACGCGGAACCAGCGATTTACGAAACGCTGTTTGCGGCCTCGGGCGCGCCTGCGACCAGCCGCCACAATTCGCCATCGCGCATCACAGCGCCGCGATGTTCGAGATCGATCAGATGCGCCAGCACCGAACGACCCGCCGCGCCGTAAAGCCGCGCATCAAGGCCCTTGTACATCTCGGGCACCATGGCGGGGATGGTCTGCGCGCCAGCTTCGAGCTGACGCAGCACCTGGCGTTCGCGCTGCTTGCGATGGCCCATCATGCCACGCACCAGCTGCGCCGGGTTCTCGACCGCAGGCCCGTGCGCGGGATAATAGATCCGGTCGGAGCGCTCCTGCAGCTTGGCGAGGCTCGCCATATAGGCGGCCATGTCGCCATCGGGCGGCGAAATGACGCTGGTCGACCAGCCCATCACATGATCGCCAGTGAACAGCGCGCCGCTTTCGACCAGCGCGAGGCACAGATGGTTGCTGGTATGGCCCGGCGTCGCGACCGCCTCGATCGTCCAGCCACTGCCCGAGACGCGCTCGCCATCGGTCAGCACCCGGTCGGGCGCGTATGTGGTATCGAACGCCTCGTCGGCGCGCGGGCCATCGTCGGACAGGATCAGCGGCGCACAACCGATGATCGGTGCTCCGGTGCGGGCCTTGAGCGGCGCAGCGGCGGGACTGTGGTCGCGGTGCGTGTGCGTGCACATGATGGCAGCGATGCGGGCATCGCCCACGGTCGCGAGGATCGCATCGATATGCGCCTCATCCGCCGGACCCGGATCGATGACCGCGACATCTGCGCCGTCGCCCACGACATAGGTTTGGGTGCCGGTATAGGTGAAGGGCGAGGGGTTGCCCGCGAGCACGCGGCGGACAAGCGGTTCGAGCGGCTCGGCAAGGCCGGTCGGCAGGTCAGCAGGCAGTTCCATGCGGCCTAGGTGGCACCGATGGCGCAGAAACGAAAGGGGCTGCGCAACTTTTGCCGCGCAGCCCCTTTTGCCGATCGGTTCTCGGCGGTTACCAGGTCCGCGCCGGCGGAGCGGGCGGCTCGGGCGCTTCGGGCGGCTCGGGAATGCGGCTTATCTCGCGCCGGACCTCGCCCATGTCGCGGCGGACATCGCGGCGAACCTGACGGCGCGCCTCGGCCAGGCCAGCCCGCATTTCGCGCAGACCTTCATCGAGGCCGCGCAGCGCTTCGGCGCGATCCTCGGCGCTCAGATTCGGGTTGCGGCGGATTTCGGCGCGCGCACGCTCCATCGACTTGCGGCCCTCGGCCATGCCGCGCTCGATCTGCGCGGCGATCTCGGCCTCGTCGGGCGTGACCTGGCCGCAGGTCACGACCTTGGTGCGGGTCACCTGGCCATTGCGCGTTTCGGTCTGCGTCATGAACGCCGCCGACCTGGACTTGCCTTCGCAATCGGTGGTCTGAATGCGCAGCGTATGATTGTCGCCCAGCTCGATCACATTGTCACCCGGCGATCCCCGGCGCACCATGACCCGCGAGGCTTGCGCATAGGCGCTGGCCCGTGCGCCTTCACGCTTGGCTTCCGCTGCAGCCCAGGCCGCCTGGCCCGCGGCACGATCTGCTTCGGCACGGGCACGATCGGCTTCGGCAACCGCAAGATCGGCGTCGGCAAGCGCACGGTCGGCATCGGCGCGCGAACGCTCAGCGTCAGCAGCCATGCGGTCCAGCTCCTTCTGGCGCGCGGGACGGTTGAGGCGCAGCACCACCTTCTTCCCGTCGTCGCGGCGCAGCGTGTAGACATAGACGCCGTCATCGACCTTGACCGACGGTGCCGCAGGCGCTGCCGGTGCGTCAGGAGCATCAGGCGCAAGCGGCGCTTCGGGTGCTTCGGGCTCGACCGGCTGCACCGCATAGCTAACCGTTGCGGTCATCGCCATCGCGGTGACAAGACCGCCGCCGATCAGCGAGCCGCCCAGCCATTTGCGGCCTTTCGAGGTTTCCGACTGCTTCATGATCTTCAGCCTTTCGACAATCTTGTCCTTGGGGTTCAAGGGGCTGGCAAAAGCCAGCGTCTGGCCGGTCGCCGCCTTGGCGATGGCGCGGGCATAAGCCTGGCGCTCGGCACTGGTGCGGCGGCGCAGCACGCGCGCATCGCACGCGGCTTCCTGGTCGAAGCGGAAGGCGCGCCAGGCCATCCACGCTACGGGATTGAACCAGTGCAACGACAGCATCGCCAGCGCGGCAAAGTTCGCCCACAGGTCGCCCGCGCGGTGGTGGCTGCGTTCATGTGCCAGTGCCAGCTCGCGCTCGACCGGGTTGTAATCGCGGGTAAAGCCGATCGGCAGCGCGATATAACGCTGCCACAGGCCGAAGGCGAAGGGGCCGGAAATGCCCGCAATCTCGATCACGCGGATATCATCAATGCGCGCGACCTCGACCGCATCCTCGAGCAACTCACGCCGGTTCTGCAAATAAGCGGAAAGCTGCGCGATCAGGAAAATCGCCGCGCCGCACAGCCACACCGTCACGCCGATTGCGAACCAGTCGGCATTGGCGAGCAGGGTCTGCACCAGGCTCGGCTCGGGCATCGCGTCCGCGGGGGCCGCCATGGCCGCAGGGATGATGGTTCCGGCACTCTCGACTGCCTCGGTCGCGACCGGCGCGGCTGGCGCGCTCACCTTCACCTCGATGGTCCTGGTCAGCGGCGGCATGAACAGCCGCGCCAGCGGGATCGCCCAGAGTGCATAGGCGAGTTCCGCGCCGAAATGCTTCGCCACCGGACGACGCAGCACCAGCACCAAAGCCATCAGCGCGGCGGTGACGATCAATGTGTCGACCAGCCACTCGCCGGCCACCCCATGCGCAAAATCGCTAAGCGATTGAAATGCGAGCCACTCCCCGATCATGACTTCAACTCCCCGATCAGCCGTTCGATTTCGGCTAGGTCCTCCGCCGTGAATTTCTGCTGTTCTGCCAGATGCGCGATAAGCGGCGCGGCGCGTCCGCCGAACAGCCGATCGACCAACCGCCGCGATTCATCGCCGACATAGTCTTCGCGCGCGAGAATGGGGCTGTAGAGATAGCGGCGGCCGTCCTGATCATAGGACACCGCGCCCTTGTTGGTGAGCCGCGAGAGCAGCGTCTTGACCGTCTGCAACGACCATTCGCGCGCATCGGCCAGCGCGTCCGCCACCTCGGTCGCGGTGAGCGGCGCGCGCTGCCACAGCACCTCCATCACCGCATGTTCCGCATCACTGATCCGTTCGGGAGCCATCGATTCGCCTTCACCTGTTGCAGGAGATACGACTACGGGTGTAATCGATTCGACTACGGCTGTAAACGGTGAATTTGGTCGGATGGGATCAAGGGTGTTTTTGCAGACGCCCACCCACCCCTAACCCCTCCCTTTCAGGGAGGGGAACGCACATGATTTAACCGTTTGCGCAGCCTGCTCCCCTCCCTGGAAGGGAGGGGATGGGGGTGGGTGCTGCGCGGCCAGTGGGGCTTACAGCCCCGCCTTGCCCAGCGCGCGGTCCAGGTCCTCGATCACGTCGTCGACATCCTCCAGCCCGACGTTGAGCCGCAGCATGTCCTCGGTGATGCCGACCGCGAGTCGCGCCTCCTCGCCCAGGCCGTGGTGCGTGGTCGAGCTGGGATGGGTCATCAGCGAGCGGGAATCGCCGATATTGTTCGAGATATCGACCAGTTCGAGCGCGTTGAGCAGCGCGTGCGCGCGGGCCCTGCCGCCGCCGACATAGAGCGAGAAGATCGGCCCTGCGGCCTCCATCTGCGCCATGGCGAGATTGTGCTGCGGATGGCTTGCCAGACCCGGATAGTTGACCCGTTCCACCCGGCCCTCAAGGAAGCGCGCGACCTTCAGCGCATTGTCGCTCTGGCGGCGGATGCGCAGGTCGAGCGTCTCGAGCCCCTTGAGCACCACCCAGGCATTGAACGCGCTCAGCGTCGGCCCGGTATTGCGGGTAAAGGGCAGCAGCGTGTTGGTGATGAAATCCTCGGTGCCGCAAACCGCGCCGGCGAGCACGCGACCCTGCCCGTCCATCATCTTGGTCGCGCTATAGGCGACGACATCGGCGCCATATTCCATCGGCCGCTGCAGCACGTTGGTGGCAAAGGCATTGTCGACGACGCTTACGATGCCGTGCGCGCGGGCGATCTCGCACACGGCCTTGATGTCGATCACGTCCATCGTCGGGTTGGCAGGCGTTTCGAAGAAGAACACCTTGGTGTTCGGGCGGATCGCCGCCTCCCATTGGTCGAGCTCGCGCCCGTCGATGATCGTGGTCTCGATGCCGAACTTCGGCAGCAGCGAGTCGGTGAGCCAGCGGCACGATCCGAAGAGCGCGCGGCTGGCAACGACATGGTCGCCCATCTGGAGCTGGCAAAGCAGGGCGGCGGTCATCGCGGCCATGCCGCTCGCCATGCAGCGCGTGGCCTCCGCGCCCTCCATGAGCGAGATGCGCTTTTCCAGCATCTCGACCGTGGGATTCTGCAACCGGCTATAGGTCATGCCGTCCTGCTCGCCGTTGAAGCGCGCGGCGGCATCCTCGGCGCAATCATAGGCAAAGCCCGAAGTCAGGAACAGCGCCTCGGAGGTTTCGCCGAACTCGCTGCGCGCGGTGCCACCGCGGATCGCGCGGGTGGCGGGGCGCCAGCGGCTGGTGATGGCGGGGTCTTGTCCGGATCTGCGCTTCATGGGGATAGCCTGTGAACGATGAAAAACCGCGCGCTATATGCGCGCGGATGCGGGCGGGGGGAAGCGGGAATTGCGCCCCAGGTCAGCGGGTTGATGTCCGCCCCCGCTCCGGCGCTTCCTCGGATGCGATCGCCTGCGGGCTGATCGAAACGCCATGCAGCCGCCAGCGCCCCTCAACCCACTGGAAATAGAAGTCGAAGAAGATCGCGGTGGGCCGCAGGCCGAAATAGCCGCGCACGCGGATCACGCCCGGCTCCACCACCGAAGGCGGCTCGGTATAGGTGGGGGCGAGGAGCAGCGCGTTGGATAGATCGACCCGGCTTTCGCGGATGCTGGCGAAAATCTCGCCCAGCCGCGCGGCATTGTTCATCACCTGAAAGCCCGGCGAGGAAATATCGCGCAGCACCGAATAATTGCCCGAAAGATTGGCATGGTGGACCGCCGTCATGGTCGACCAGAGCAGCTTGGCGAGTTCAAGCTCGCTCGGCACCGGTTCGACCGAGATCGGTGGCTGCGCGGCCTGGGGCGCACCCTGAGCCGATGCCGCACCGGGCAGAACCAGCGCCGCAGCGGCAAGCAAAAAGGCCGGGACAAGGCGCCCCGGCCAGAAGTTCGAACCTGTCATACCCGTCCTTACCAGGCGATCTGGAAGCCGCCGCGCGCGCCCACCGAACCGCTGTTGAAGCCGGTACCGATACCGGCGGAAACCGAAGCATTCTCCCCGACCCGGGCGGTGATTGCCATGGTCAGCGAGGCCTGGTCCTCATAATAGCCGACACCGCCCGACAGCGCAAAGTTGGTGCCTGCAGGCAGTGCGGGCGATTCCATGGCGAGCGCCATCGCCACGCCCTCGTTGGCCCGGTTGATCGCCCGCCGGTTGATCTCCGTCAGGTCGAACAGCGTGTTCACCTGGCCGGTGAGCGCGGTGACCTGCGCATTGGTGGCGAAATTGCTCACCGCAGGCCCTGCGCCCAGCGTGCCGCTGGCATCGGTGGTAACGATCGAGGTGGTGCCCGATTGCGCCGCGGTGCTGGCAGCAAGATCGCCGATCGTCACCGAGCTTCCCGTGCCGCCCAGCTTGATCTGGTTGGCGCGGTTGGCCGTGGCACCGTTACCGATAGCGACCGAATTGGTGAACGCGGCCGAGCTCTGGTTGCCGATGGCAATGGCACCGGCGCCAGAGGCGATCGCCGCCTCACCCACCGCGACCGAGCGGACGCCCGATGCCACGGCAAGATGGCCGAGCGCGGTCGCGCGTTCCGCCGTCGCTTCCGAACGCCAGCCATAGGCGGTGGCCGCCGTGGCCGTGGCCAGCGCCTGGCCGCCGACCGCCGTGGTCGAGGCTCCGGTGGCCTGGGTCGCGCGGCCCGAGGCACCGTCGCGGTTGCCGCCGATCGCGATCGCATCGCCGCCGCTGGCAATAGCCGTGTTGCCGATGGCGACAGCGTTGGTACCGCTGGCGACCGACTGGTTGCCAACCGCGACGCTGAGATCACCCGAAGACGCTGCAGCCTCACCCACGGCGGTCGAGCGCACGCCGCTGGCATTGGCGAGATGGCCGAGCGCGGTGGCGCGTTCCGCCAGTGCCTCGGCGCGCCAGCCAAAAGCGGTGGCGGCGGTGGCAGTGGCAAGCGCACGACCACCCACGGCCGTGCTCGATTGCGCGGTGGCCGCAGCGCTGAGGCCCATGGCGACCGCTTCGACCCCGGTCGACCGGGCATCGTTGCCGATGGCGATGGCGCCGGTACCCGATGCCACGGCCCCCAGCCCATCGGCATCGTCACCATCCTCGCCGATGGCGATCGAGCGCGCGCCGGTCGCGCGCGAGTTGGAGCCATAGGCCGCCGATCCCGCGCCGAGCGCCTGTGCATCCGCGCCGACGGCGGTCGAGCCCGAGGCGATCGCGCCCGCACCGATCGCAGTGGCACCGGGGCTCAACGCCTGAGCGTCGGTGCCGACGGCCGTCGCATCGACCGCGCTGGCCACCGCGCTGTTGCCCACGGCCACCGCATCTTCCGCGCTGGCCCGCGCGCCGACGCCTACTTGCGTGCTGTCGACACCCGTGCCGATGCCCGCACCCGGAGGTGCGGAGGCGACCGCGATCAGATTACCCGCCGAATCGATCGTCAGGAAGAACTGCTGGCCGGCAGGAACGATGCCCGCCAGGCCCGCGAACCGATAGCTGTGGTTGGCCGCGCCGAGCACGAACTGGTTGCTCGCGGTGGCGACCGATCCGTTGCCGATGGCGACCGAGTTGATAAAGGCTCCGGTCGAAGCCAGATTGCCGATCGCGATCGAGAAATCGCCGCTTGCCGTCGCGCTCTTGCCCAAGGCGAGTGAGCGGACGCCGCCCGCCACCGCCTGATGCCCGACCGCCAGCGACAGTTCGCCCGTCGCCCGCGCCTGCCAGCCGAAGGTCTGCGATCCCCGGCCCGAAGCTACCGCTTCGCCGCCCACCGCCGTGGCGTGGAAGCCCGAGGCATTGGCCTGGTCGCCGATTGCAACCGAGTCTTCATCGCCTGCGCTGGCCAGATTGCCGATCGCGACCGACGTGCCGAGCGAGGCGCTGTTGGCGCTGTCGGTCGTGGCCTGGTTGCCGATCGCGACCGAATTGGCGGCAGACGCAACCGCGCTCTTGCCGACGGCAGTCGAGCGGACGCCCGTCGCTTGCGCCTGGTGCCCCGCTGCCAGCGACAGTTCGCCCGAGGCGCGCGCCTGCCAGCCGAAACTCTGCGCCCCACGGCCCGATGCAACCGATTCGCCACCCACCGCCGTGGCGTGGAAGCCGCTGGCATTGGCGAGATCGCCGATCGCGACCGAATCCTCGTCAGTAGCGCTGGCCTGATTGCCGACCGCGACCGAGGTCAGCGCGGTCGCGTTGGCGGCTTCACCAACCGCCAGCGAGCGCACGCCCGTGGCATTGGCAAGGTGGCCCAGCGCATGCGCGCGCTCGGCATCGGCATTGGAGCGCCAGCCAAAGGCGGTTGCTCCAGGACCGAAGGCATCCGCCTCACCGCCGATCGCCACGGTCGAATTGCCGATCGCGCGCGCGCCGGTCCCGGCATCGTCGCCGCCGATGGCAAGCGCGTCGATCCCTTCAGCCCGGGCATTGTCACCCGCCGCAATGGCAGAGGCGCCCGTTGCCGTCGCTCCCGCCTGGGTACTGTTGACTGCGAAATAGTTGAGCCGTGCCGCATTGGCCGTGGTGGTCGCGGCGACCGCGTTGAGCTGGCCGACATTGACCGCATCGGTCAGCGCCGTGCCGGCTGCAACATTGGTGATGGCCCGCTCGGCGCCTGCAGCCCCTACCGAGACGGTATTGGCGCGATCGGCCACCGATCCCGAGCCCAGCGCAACCGCATTGGTCGCCGTGGCACTCGCGCCATTGCCCAAGGCAACGCTGTTATCGGCGGCGGCATTGGCGCGGCTGCCGAGCGCGCTGGCATTGGCCCCGCCCGCCTGCGCGCTCTTGCCGACCGAGGTCGCCTCGAGCCCGGCGGCATTGGCCTGATGACCGACCGCCACAGCGGTACGGCCCGAGGCATTGGCCTGCCAGCCGAAGGCCTGGCTGCCCACGCCCGAGGCGACCGATTCGCCGCCGATTGCGGTCGCGTGGAAGCCCGAGGCGTTGGCGAGGTCGCCCAGCGCCACCGCATCTTCCGCCGTCGCGCGAGCGCCATTGCCGATGGCCACCGCGGTGCCCGTCGAGGCGGCACCCGAGGGCGTTGTGCCGTCCGCCGTCACCGCGCCGTTGCCGATCGCGACCGAATTGAGACCTGCCGCATTGGCGCGGCTACCGACCGACGTCGCGTTCGCCCCGCCAGCCTGCGCGCTCTTGCCGACCGAGGTGGCCTCGAAACCGGCGGCATTCGCCTGGTGCCCGACCGCAACGGCGGTGCGCCCCGAGGCATTGGCCTGCCAGCCGAAGGCCTGGCTGCCGACGCCCGAGGCCACCGATTCCCCACCAATTGCGGTCGCATGGAAACCGCTCGCATTGGCCAGATCACCCAGCGCCACGGCGTCCTCGGCAGTGGCCTGTGCGGCATTGCCGATGGCGACCGCTGTGCCGGTCGAGGCAGCGCCCGAGGGCGTGGTGCCGTCTGCCGTTACCGCGCCGTTGCCGATCGCGACCGAGTTGATGCCGGCAGATACGGCCGCGTTGCCCGCCGCAAGCGAGTTCACGCCCGAGGCGTTGGCGCGGCTGCCCAGCGCCGAAGCGTTGGCGCCGCCGGCTTGAGCGCTCTTGCCCACCGAGGTCGCCTCGAAGCCTGCAGCATTGGCCTGATGACCCACTGCAACGGCGGTGCGCCCCGAGGCATTGGCCTGCCAGCCGAACGCCTGGCTGCCCACGCCAGAGGCCACCGATTCCCCGCCAATCGCGGTCGCGTGAAAACCGCTCGCATTGGCAAGATCGCCCAG